>Ga0187874_10000009_pt1 | contig 238208 bp, 199 predicted proteins | sample June2016WEW_16_1_3_FD_132993 | JGI IMG/M metagenome (GOLD analysis project Ga0187874, IMG submission 132993) | Peatland microbial communities from SPRUCE experiment site at the Marcell Experimental Forest, Minnesota, USA - June2016WEW_16_150 | ecosystem: Environmental > Terrestrial > Soil >... | reverse complement strand
CGGCAAAATGCTCATAAATCGAATTGGCCATCCGTGACCTCCATAAAAGCCTGCTCCGCAGGCCATGGAGGCCATCATACGATTCTCAGCCGCTCGTCAAGTTAGAATGCGGTCGCCCTGGGGGTTACGATGCAGTGGCGGCCGGCTTGGCGGCGGGCAGAATGACGCTAAAGGTCGTTCCCCGGCCCACTTCGCTCTCGACCTCGATCCGACCGCTGTGATGCTCGACGATGTCTTTGCAGATGGCCAGGCCCAGCCCCGTGCCGTGGGCTTCCGTCTGGCGGGCCGTCGCCTTGGTGGTGAAAAAGGGCTGAAAGATCTTGGGCAACAGCTTTTCGGGGATTCCCGGGCCGCTGTCGATCACCTGGATTTTGACCAGGTTTTCGTCCACCGCGGATGCCTTGATGGTCAGCGAGCCGCCCTTGCCCAGCATCGCTTGTCGGGCGTTGATCAGCAGATTCAGAAGCACCTGCTCGAGCTGCACGCTGTCGCCGTATACGGCCAGTTCCGGGGGAATCTGCACGCGCAGGGCGATGCCGTCTTTTTGCGGATCGCGCGCCAGCACGGTCAGGGTCTCATCCACCAGCGTCTGGACGGGAACGGCGGCATACGAGGATTCCCCTCGGGCCAGACTGAGCATCGACGCGCAGATCCTCCCCGCCTTCTGCGAACTTTGGAACGACTTGGTCAGGGCCTTGCAGATCAGGACCATGTCCGGCTTTTCGCCTTGGGCGCTTTGCAGGGCGAATTGGCTATAGCTGACGATGGGCGTGAGCAGGTTGTTGAACTCGTGGGCGATCACGGCGCAGATGGTGCCGATGGTCGCCAGCCGTTGGCTTTCGGTGAGTTGATCGTGCAACAGTTCGAGCTGCCGCTGCGTTTCGGTCAGTTGGTGCAGCAGCGATTCTTGCATGTCGGAGGCAGAGAACTGCACATCACTCACGCCAGCAATGTATCGGTCCGAATTGCCGGCCTGCTTGACCGCGCCGGCTGGCGGCAGAGCGGGCGATTATCGGACCGCCGCCAAAAGTTCTTTGGCGACGTAGCGGATCTGCTCCTCGCTCAACTCGGGATACACCGGCAGGGCCAGCACGTCTTGGCAGGCCCGCTCGGCCTCGGGAAAATCACCGGCGCGGTAATTCAAATATCCAAAGCACTCCTGAAGGTGCAGGGGAATGGGGTAGTAAACTCCCGTGCCGATCCCCTTGTCCTGCAAGATCTGCTTGACGCGGTCGCGATGCGACACGCGCACGACGTATTGGTGGTAGACGTGCCAATTGGCCGGCTCGACGTGCGGGGTGATGACTTTGCTCCCGGCCAGGAGTTGGTCGTACAGGGCCGCATGTTTCCGCCGGCCTTCGTGCCAGCCTTCCAGGTATTTGAGCTTGACGTCCAGCACGGCCGCCTGCACCGCCGCCAGGCGGAACATCCCGCCGATGAACTTGTGGTGGTATTGATGCCCCGATCCGTGCACGCGCAACAAACGGCAGACCTCGGCAAAGGCGTCGTCGTTGGTGCAGATGGCCCCGGCATCGCCAAACGCCCCCAGGTTCTTGGTCGGATAGAAACTCAAACACCCGGCAAAAACGGAGGAGCAAGCCCGCTTGCCGTTTCGCTTGGCCCCGATCGCCTGGGCCGCATCCTCGATCACCTTCAGCCCGTGCTTGGCCGCCATCTCGTTGACCGCCTCCAGGTTGGCCAACTGCCCGTACAAATCCACCGGCATTATCGCCCTGGTCTTACGCGTGATTTTTTCCCGAGCTTTTTTGGGATCGATATTGAACGTGTCCGACTCGACGTCCGCGAACACCACCTTCGCCCCAAGACGCGCGATGCACCCGGCCGTGGCGAAAAAGGTGAACGTCGGGCAGATCACCTCGTCGCCCGGCCTGATCCCGATGGCCATCAGCGAGCACAACAGGGCATCGGACCCGCTGCTGACGCCGATGGCGTGCTTGGTCCCGCAATACGCGGCCAGGTTTTTCTCGAATTTCTCCACGTGCGGACCCAGGATCAGGGCCTGTTGATCGAACACTTCATCCACCGCCTTGCGGATTTCCTCGCGGATCGGCGGATACTGCGCCGTTAAATCCAGAAGTTTGACGTTCATGCCCGCAAGGTAAGGGCGCGCAGCCAAAAAGTAAAAAGGGCACGGCAATGTTATGATGCGGACGGTCGCATGCGAGCTTTTCATGACTGATGAAAAGAGCTCTCAGGTTCTGGTTGGCTGCGAAGATGAGGTGGGGGGATGGCGGCGGCACGGGCCGTGCATTGTCCTGGCGGTGATCGTGCTGGCGACGGCGTTTGTGCGGCCGGGCGATACTCCCTGGATCAACGATGAACCCCTGCTGATCCATCAGGCCATGCGATTCAACGCGGGGATGCCGGATCACTCGGGAATTCAGATTCCGTTCACAAACGGCACGTTGGCCTATCTTGGCTTGTACGGAAACCGCGGGGCGCGCTACGGGCCGGTGCCGGTGTGGGTGTATCAACTGTTTCTTCTGATCACGCACGATCCGATCGTCATGGTCATGATGCGGGCCATCCTTGTCGGCGGGACCACCGCCGCGGCGATGTATTGGCTGAGCCGCAGCATGAAGGTGACCCCCTGGCTGGCCGTCGTGGCCATGCTTTCGCCTTGGATGTGGATTTACAGCCGTCAGTTGTGGGACAACAGTTTTTGCATTCCGCTGTCGGCGATGGCGATCGCGGCGTACGCGGGTTTTTTGTTGACGCGCCGCCCCTGGCCTCTGTGGCTGTCGGCCGCGTGCGGCGCGCTGCTGCCTTTGACTCACCTGATGGCCTTCGCCCTGATCGTCCCGCTGGGACTGCATTTCGCCTTGGGCCAATGGCGTTGGATCATCCGCCATGGTTGGAGCGCGCTGATCACGTTGATCATCGTGGCCGGGATCCAAGCCCTGGCCTGGCCGTATTGGCAATGGATGTGGATGAATTACCGCGTTGAGCCGGGCGAGGGATCGCCGCTGGCGGGATTCTTCTTTCCCCTGCTGGGGGGCCATCATCTCAGCGCGGCCGGCTTGGGCAACATTCTGGGGGATGGTTGGCTCTACACCACTGGCCGCGTAGCGCCCTACCTGATCGCCGCGGCGCAGGCGTTCACGCTGCTGGCGTACGCGGCGGTGTGGATCGGCATGTTCCTGGCGTGGCTGCGGGCGCGGCGCATCATTCGCCGCGCACAGGCCACGGCCAGCGATCACTTGGCCCTGATCGCGCTGGGCATCTGGTTCTGCCAAGGACTTCTGGACGCCAGCCAATGCGTGTACGACGGTCCGCATTATTTCAACGCGACCTGGATCGCCTACGCGGTGTTCGTTTTCTTTACGGTGGAGGCGTTGTATCGCTGGGCGTGGGACAGCGTCTTGACTCGCCTGGCCCTCCCCGCGTACGGCTTGGCTCTGCTGATCGTGCTTGGCGCGATGATCGCGAAAGTCGCCCACGACGGCGGCACGCGCACCATGGGCTACGGCACCACCATGGCCCAGCAGATGGCGGCCGTCGCTCAGATCCGGGGGTTTTCCGACGACAGCCAAAAGCAGTTCGCGATCGTCGGCATCAAGCAGTGCCCGTTTCCGCAGTGGTCCAATTATCCTTGGGCGTTTGTGGTTCTTCGCGGGTTGCTTCCGCCGCCAAGCGGGCCGCGAAGCGACGGTCCGATTCTGGTTCATTATCGCGATGCGTTCCCTGGCGATGCCCGGATTGTTGTGGATGCCGTCGCCCATGCGCCGTCATCGGTCGCTGCACGATGATTTGTCCGGCCCCAGCGGGCGCATATCATTCCACATCCGGTTAAGCGATGGCCACAGGATCCCAAAACCTCTTCGGCGCTGAATCGAAGCTCGCCTTTCGCGGGGGCCAGGCGTCGATGTTTCGCCTGAGCCGGCTGGCGGAGTTGAATCTCGGCCAGATCGACCGCCTGCCGTTTTCCATCAAGATTCTCCTGGAAAGCTGCCTGCGCCATTGCGACAACTCCGAGGTGAGCGAGGAAGATGTGCAGCGCCTGGCGGCCTGGAAGCCGGGCCTGAGCCATGCGGGCGAGATTCCGTTCAAGCCGACGCGAGTGATTCTGCAGGATCTCACCGGCGTGCCGTGCCTGGTCGATTTGGCCTCGATGCGCGCGGCGATGCAGCGGGCGGGCGGCCGGCCGCAGCGCATCAATCCCCTCATTCCCGTCGATCTGGTGATCGATCACAGCGTGCAGGTGGATGATTTCGGCAATCCGTACGCCCTGTTCAACAACGCGAAAAAGGAATTCGAGCGCAATCGCGAGCGCTTTGAGTTTCTCAAGTGGGGGCAGAAGGCGTTTGAGAATTTCCGCGTGGTGCCGCCGGCGACGGGGATCGTGCACCAGGTGAACCTGGAATACCTGGCACAGGTGGTGCAGGTGCGCGATGGCGTGGCCAGCCCGGATACTCTGGTGGGCACCGACAGCCATACCACGATGATCAACGGCCTGGGCGTGCTGGGCTGGGGCGTGGGCGGCATCGAGGCCGAGGCCTGCATGCTCGGCCAACCCATGGACATGCTGATCCCCCCGGTGGTGGGCTTTCGCCTGCACGGACAACTGCCCGAAGGGTCCACGGCCACCGATCTGGTCCTGGTGATCACGCAAATCCTGCGCGCGGCCAGCGTCGTGGACAAATTTGTGGAATTTTTCGGCGAGGGCCTGGCCGGCATGACCGTGGCCGACCGCGCCACCATCGCCAACATGGCTCCGGAATATGGCGCGACGGTTGGATTTTTCCCGGTGGATGATCAGACCCTGAACTATCTGCGCCTGACCGGCCGCGATGAAAAGCAGATTGATCTGGTCGAGCGGTATTGCAAGGAGCAGAGTTTGTGGAGGCAGTCGGGGACGGCGCCGCTGTTCGATCAGGTCCTTGACCTGGATTTGGGGACGGTGATGCCCAGCCTGGCCGGGCCGCGGCGGCCCCAGGACCGCGTCGCGCTGCCGGCCCTTAAGCAGACGTTCCGCGCCGCCCTGGCGGAGGCGTTCAAGAAGGAGCCGCAAGCGAGCACCGTGCCGCGCCTGGATCGCCTGGCCGCCGCCTCCGCCGACGATCAATGGCTGAGGCTCACCCACGGCGACGTGGTGATCGCCGCCATTACCAGTTGCACCAACACCAGCAATCCCTCGGTCATGATCGCCGCCGGATTGCTCGCCAAGAAGGCCGTGGAGAAGGGGCTGAAAGTTCCGCCGTACGTGAAGACCTCGCTGGCGCCGGGCAGTCGCGTCGTCACCGACTACCTGGAAAAAGGGGGACTGACCCCCTTTTTGGAGCGGCTGGGGTTCAACACGGTGGGGTACGGATGTACGACGTGCATCGGCAACAGCGGGCCGCTGCCGGAGCCGATCGCTAACGCCGTGCAGAGCCGCGACCTGGTGGTGGCCGCGGTCCTGTCGGGCAACCGCAACTTTGAGGGCCGGATCAATCCGCACGTCAAGGCCAGTTACCTGGCCAGCCCGCCCTTGGTGGTCGCCTACGCCCTGGCCGGCACGGTGGACGTCAACCTGATCGACGAGCCGATCGGCCGCGGCCACGGCGGCAAAGACGTCTACCTCCGCGACATCTGGCCAACCCAGGATGAAATCAGCCGCGTCGTCGATCGGTGCGTTTCACCGGACATGTTCCGCGCCCAGTACGCCCGCGTGTACAGCGGCAACGACCAGTGGAACAAAATCCCGGTCAAGGGCGGGGAACTATTCAACTTCGATCCGGCCAGCACGTACATCCAGGAGCCGCCGTTTTTCACCCATCTCTCGGCGCAGCCGGGGAAGATCGAGCCGATCACCAGCGCCCGCGTGCTGGTGATGGTCGGCGACAGCGTCACCACCGATCACATCTCTCCGGCCGGCTCGATCAAGAAGGACAGCCCGGCCGGGAAATACCTGATGGAGCAGGGGGTCGGGCCTCTGGATTTCAACCAGTACGGCGCCCGCCGCGGCAACGACCGCGTCATGACCCGCGGCACCTTCGCCAACATCCGCCTCAAAAATCTCCTGGCCGCCGGCGCCGAGGGCGGCGTGACCCAATACCTGCCTACGGGCCAGATCATGCCGATTTTCGACGCCAGCCAGAAATACCAGGCCGACCATGTGCCGCTGATCGTGCTGGCCGGCAAGGACTACGGCATGGGCTCCAGCCGCGACTGGGCCGCCAAAGGCGTGATGCTCCTGGGCGTCAAGGCCGTCATCGCCGCCAGCTTCGAACGCATCCACCGCAGCAACCTGGTCGGCATGGGCGTGCTTCCCCTGGTCTTCAAGGATGGCCAGACGCGCAGCAGCCTCGGCCTGAGCGGCGATGAAATTTTTGAAATTCAAATCGACGATCATCTTCAGCCCAAGCAGGACGTGACCGTCAAAGCCGGGGACAAGACTTTCGTCACGACTTGCCGCATCGACACCCCCGTCGAGGTGGAGTACTACCGCAACGGGGGGATTTTGCAGACGGTTCTTCGGCGGTTGCTAAAGAAGTAAAGCCAGCCGCCTCGCTCGTCTATTTTTGCTCGTGAATTTGAGGTATAAGCGCCGGGAATGACCCGGCGGGAATTGTATCGTGCCGTCGCGGAGCTGTTGCCGCGGGCTGGCGGCGCGGCGGGGCTGCTGGATGCGGCGGGCCGGGAAATGCGGCGTCTGCGCGGGCTGCCGGCTGCAAATGCTTCCATTCCCCTGGACGATTGGCGGGAATTGCTCGAGCAGGACGATGCACTGGGGCAAATCTATCAGGCGATCAATGCGCCGATGTTGGAAGAGGCGTATCGGGCGACGGCGCGGCAGGGGCGGAAATTCACATCCGACGAAATCCCGGCCGTGACGCAATTGTTCACGCCCAAGTGGGTCGTGGAATTTCTGCTGCACAACACGCTGGGACGGCTGTGGCGCGACATGCATCCGGATACGCGTCTGCGTTGGCGGTGGCTGGTGAAGTCGGAGGCTGCGCCGCAGCCGCCGCGGCGGGCGATCGATCTGCGCATCTGCGACCCGGCGTGCGGAACGATGAACTTTGGCATGGTGGCCATCGACATGCTGCGGCAAATCTATCGCGAGGAGGGTTGTGTAAAGCCGGACGAAATCGACGAGGCGATCGTCCGGCACAACCTTATCGGCTTCGACATCGATCCAACCGCGATCGCCTTGGCCCGCCAAAGCTTGGAGATCAAGATCGGCCGAAAAATCGGCGAGGATCAATTACGCGTCGCCGATGCCCTTTTTGACAAATCGCCAATCGGTCCGTTCGACGTGGTCGTGACCAATCCGCCGTACCTGTCAGCGCGAAATCTCGACGCCGCCGTGGTGCGGGAAATGAAAAAGGAGTTTCCCTCCGCATGGCGCGACGCGTACGCGTGTTTCATCTTCAAATCGCTCCAATGGCTGCGCGGCGGCGGGCGGGCGGGGATTCTTTGCATGCACTCGTTCATGTTCACCGCGACGTTCGAGAAGCTGCGGCGGCAGCTTGCGCAAAGAGCGTCCGTGGAAACGGCCGCTCATTTCGGACCGGGACTGTTCGAGGTTGGAAACCCAGGCACGCTTCAGACAGTCGCGATGGTGCTGCGTCAAGGCGCCCCCGACGGCAGGGCCGTTTTCTTTCGTTTGGTGGATGCCGATGACAAGCAATCCGCGCTGGCCGAAGCGATTGGGACGAATTCGGCTCGGAGGCGATTTGAGATTTCGCCATCGGAGCTGGCGGCCGCGCCGCGATCGGCGTGGATGTATTGGATTTCGCCGGCGGCGCGGCGCGTTTTTCGGGAATATCCAAAGCTGGCCGAGATCGCTCCGCCGCGTCAGGGTTTGGCCACGACGGACAACGCGCAGTTCGTGCGATACTGGTGGGAAGTGGAAGAGCCCGGGTTTGCCGGGCCGCGGAAGAAGTGGATTCCGTATGCTAAGGGCGGCGGATTTGCCCGCTGGTACCAGGCGCCGCGGCATCGCCTGAACTGGGAAGAGGACGGCCGCCAGATCAAGCAGTCGATCATCGCCCGCTATCCGTATCTCCAGGGGCAGTGGCGGTGGGTGGCCAAGAACAGCGCCTGGTACGGCCGGGCGGGGCTGACCTATTCCTATTTGACCAGCGGAAGATTCAGCGCGCGGGTGCTGGAAGCGGGGACATTTTTTGACGTGGCCGGCTCCGCCTTGTTTCCGGCCGATCCGCTGCCGATTTTGGGGATCCTCAATTCCACGGCGGCGAGGGAGTTGCTCGGCGCGATCAATCCAACCGTGAATTTCCAGGTGGGGGATTTGGCGCTGCTGCCCGTGCCGCCGGCGCTGCCGGATGAATTGCGCGATGATGTGCAGCTTGCGATCGACCTGGCCCGGCAATTGGATCGTGGCAATGAGACCAGCCCGATTTTTTCCCAGCCGACGGCGCCGGCGGAGGCGCAGGCGATGTGGTCGCGGCTGGCGGAGGTGGAAGGGCGCATCGACCGCACGGTGGGCCGGCTGTACGGCCTTGGCTGCGATCACGCGGCGGCCCCGGCGGTGGATCGGGCGGATTTGGCCAGGCGTTGGATCAGCTACGCCTTGGGCACTTTCCTGGGGCGGTGGGGCGAGGGCCGCGGAACGGTGGCCAGACTGGCGCCGTTGGATCAGCAGCTTGCCCTGGCGATTCGCGGGATTCTGAGCCAGGGCGTGGGGAGCGGCATGGCCCGGGAAATGGAATCGATGGTGGGGGGATTGGAGCGATTTTTGAGCCGGGATTTTTTGCCCTGGCACAATCGGCTGTATCGCGGGCGGCCGGTGATTTGGGGATTTGCCGGCGAGGGGCGAATCCTGGCCGTGCTGGGCGCGTCGGCCGATGCCCAGCTCGTGCAGCGGGCGTTGCGTTGCGTGGGGGGCGAGCTGCCCAAGGGCTGGCGGCGTTGGCCGGACGACGGCATCGCGATCAACCTTTGTCCCCTGACCGACTGGATCGCGGATCGCAAACTCCAGGCAGCGCTACGAACGATCGCCGCGGATTTGCGGCAGGGGCGGTTTGCTTTTTCGCGGACGAGTCGGTGGATGCGCCGTGGAACCCTCAGGCCAGGATCGACTGGCGGAGGCGCTGCTGTTCGGTGGGGCTGGCATCGGGATTCTTCGGCACCTCCGCCAATCGGCCGATGAATTCAGCCCCGACCAGGCAAGTGCCGTCGTTTTGGGGTTGGCTGTGGACCACGGTGCAGATCAACGGTGCCGGCGCCGGGGCATCCTTTTCGCTGGGAAGCTCCACGACGAACGAGCTGCCTTCGGGCAGGGTTTGTTTCAGCGCCATGGAGAGTCCGCGCGGGGAGAGATCGCGCAGTTCGGCCTGGATTTTGGCGCCCGGTCCCTGCTCGCCCATGGGCCGCACGAGAAGGGGAAGGCGCAGCTTCAGCCGTTTGGCCCGGCGATGGTTTTCCTGCTCGGAGTCAACGCGCATTTTCTGGAGCAAGGCGACGGCTTCGGCGAATCGGGGTTCGGTAAAGCTCATACGGTCCCTGATGATCTGCGCTTATGGTATCGGCATAAACGGGGAGGGGATTGAATGGCCGAGCCCGGGGCCGATTTTTATCGGCCGCACAGCGAGGCGGCCAGGCAGGTTATTGCCGCTTGCGCGTCGGCGAAGCCGTCGGTGGTTCCCTGGCCGCCCGCATCACCTCCGGGCCGATGCCGTCGCCGGGAATCAACACGATCGTGTGCTTGGCCATGGGATTCATGTCCCCGGATCACCCCAGCCAAAGCAATCCCGCCAGGGTCAGCAGCAGGACCGTCAGGGTGATGATCGTGTAAAGCCAATCGCGCTCCTCGAGGGCGAACAAAACCGCCGAGGCGGCGACGCGCAGGATCGGCGTGAGCAGCAGCAGATAAATCCCCGCCTCGATGATGCTCTTGCCGTGGCCGCGGAGGATTCCCTGCCAGATGACGGCGGGACGATAATCAAAGCCGTCGCTTTTCATGCGGTCCAGCGATGTTCGGCCATGGACGAAGCTGAAGATGATTCCCATCAGCATCACGGCCGCCGAACAGATGACTCCGCCGCGCAGAATCCAGGCGGAAGCATCCTCGATGGGAAGCGGATGGCGTTGCGGGGGAGTTTGCGAATCGACGACGGACATGGTTTTTACCTGGTTATTGACCCACGCCCAGACCCCGCAGGAGCATTTGCACGCCGATCACGGCCAGGGCCAGGGCGAAGATTTTGCGGATCAGCTTGTTGGACATTCGTTCCATGAGCAGGGTGCCGAGCCAGGCCCCGAGGACGACCGCGACGGCGACGGGGACCACCAGATAGGGCAGCACCCATCCGCGGCGCAGATAAACGCCGGCGCCCGCGGCGGCGGTGACGCCGATCATGAAGTTGCTCGTGGCCGTGGAAACCTTGGTGGGAAGTTTCATGGCGATTTCCTGCGCCAGCACCTTCACGACGCCGGCGCCGATCCCCAAAAGGCCGGAGATGAGCCCCGCCGCCAGCATGATGAACATGGCCACGGGAACGCCGGCGACGTTGTAAGCGACGCGTTGGTTCAGACGCTTGTCGAAGTAGGCGGAATTGAGCTTCAGGAGCGACGCCAGACGGTCGTTTTGCACCTTTTGCGGCAATTCCTCGCCGAATTTGGCAAACACCGGGAACAGCGAAAAAAGAAGCACCAATGCGAACAGCACATCCAGGAGGCGCGGACGAATGTGGCCGGCCAACAGCCCGGCGCCCACCAGGGCTCCGGCGGCGGTGAAAAGCTCCAGGAACATGGCGATGCGGATGTTGGTGATGCGGTCCCTGACGTAGACCGCTCCCGCCCCGCTGGAGGTGGCGATGACGGAGACGATGCTGGCGGCGATGGCCTTGTCGATGGGGATGTGCAGGAAGATGGTCAAGACGGGAACGATGACGATCCCGCCGCCCAGACCGCTGATGGAACCGACGATTCCCCCGGCAAACGAGGCGGCCGCGACTTCGCTCAGCCACACCAGAGATTGCGCCGTTGGGCCCATGGCGTCCGCGACAATAGGGACTGGCAAAACCGGATGCAAGGCGGGCGCGGGGAGTCCGTGCCTATACTTTTGATCATGCAGCCTTGCGATCACGAGCACATGCAGTGCATGGAGGTGTGGGGCGGAAGTCAATTGACCGCCCGCGCGGTGGAAATGGGCGGGCTGGACGCGTGGGTGTACAGCAAGCCGTACGGCCAGGCGGACGGCGGGGGCGATGTGTATTACGCTTCGAGCTGTGCCACCGGACGGATCAATCGGCTGCTGCTGGCGGACGTGGCCGGGCACGGCCAAGCCGTGGCCGACACCGCCGTCAGCCTGCGCAAGCTCATGCGGCGCTACGTCAATTACCTGGATCAGCAGCAGTTCGTGCGATCGATGAACCGGCAGTTCGCGGCGATGTCGAAAGACGGGCGTTTTGCCACGGCCCTGGTGACGACGTTTTTTGCACCGACGCGGCGGTTGTCGATTTGCAACGCCGGGCATCCGCGGCCGCTGCTGTACAGCGCCGCGAGCAAGCGGTGGTCGATCCTCGAGCAAGATCGACGCCAGAGCGAGCTGCCGTGGAACATTCCCCTGGGCATTTTGGAGCTGGCGGACTATGAGCAGTTCGACGTGGAGCTGGGAGTGGGGGACCTGGTGGTGTGTTACACCGATGCCTTGAGCGAGTCGCGCCGCGCCGACGGCGAGCTCTTGGGCGAAAGGGGTTTGTTGACGATCGCGCAGTCGCTGGACGCCGATGACCCGGAAACGCTGATCGAGCGGCTCCTGGCCGCGGTGGGACGGCTCAATCCGCGGAATCTTTCCGAGGATGATGTAACGGTATTGCTGCTGCGTCCCAACGGGCGGCGGCCGCGCTATTCATTTTCCGAGCGCCTGGGGGCGCAGATTCGATTCGCGGGGGCGCTGATCCGGTCGATCGATCCGCGCGCGGAGCGTCCACCGCTGCCGGACCTGAATTTGGCCAACATTGGAGGCGCGATCGTTCCGCGCCTGGGGAAGCGCTGGCGAGCAAGTCCCCGCCAAACCGGGCAATCAGCCGAAACCTCCGTCTAAGTTCGGCAATCGATTGCCACGAAAAGTCCGTTGCGATCCCGCGTTTGGGAGTCAGGCCGCTTGTTCGGCGTGCTCCTCGGCGAAGGACACCAACTCATCGAGGGTCTGTTCCAGACGGCGTTCGGCGTTGCGGATGTCGGGCGTGGCAACACCGGTACGCCGGTGCGCCAGAAGCCGACTCAACCCATCCGGACGCGCCATGGCATCCACCAGCTTGGCATCGATAAGATTTTCGATCGCTTTTCGCAGCATTTCAGCCTGCATAACCATTTTGGTTTCTCCTTGCGCCGTGGCGACGCGTGCAAGGCCTGCCCAAGCGGCGGCATATCGCGACCACGGGCAGGCAAAACCTCATGAAGGATCGAAACGCCCCAGGGGCGCATTGATCCCTTTCACGTGCCTACGGAGTTAGCTGACGGGCTGGGAGTTGAAAGTCTCCCTGGGAGGGCGGGGCACGGCTTCGCTTGATCACCGTGCTCGCCAACGCATCCCGATTCGCCCCTGCCGAAGCGGCTGTCCAACAACCCGCTCGCTTCGACGACGGCTGGCCGCGAGGCCCGCCGTTGGTTTCTCCGCGCCGCCTGAGTGTCAGGCGGCTTAGGCGGTCAAGCTATACCGAATTCTATGAGTGATGCTTAAGGTGTCAACAAAAACCCGCGGCTTACAGGCCAAAAAATGAAAATTTTTTTACTGGCGCGAGGCGAGCAAGAAAATAAAAACCCCGCCGCGGGCGGCCACGCCGGAATGCCAATTGCCCCCTAGGCATGATTAGGGGAAAATACCTGGCGTCAAACATGTCCCACGGAGGTGCTACATGAAATGGATGAAGCGCATGGTGCTGGCGGTCGTGCTGGTCGTGGTGATCGCGATCGCGGTGGCGTATTTCTCGCTCAACTCCGTCATCCGTGCGACGGTGCAGCGTCAGGGCTCGGCGTCGCTGGGGGTGCCGACGACGCTCGACTCGGCGGCGATGTCGCTCTTGGGCGGAAAACTTAGTCTCAACGGCCTGAACGTGGGCTCTCCGCCCAACTTCAGCGCGCCGCAGATGTTCACCGTCGGCACAGCCAGCGTGCAGGTTCACTACGGCCAGTTGCTGGGCCATCCAATCCGCATCAACAAAATTGTCATCGACGCTCCCAAGCTGGTGGTGGAGCAGTCGAATCTCAAGCTGAACATCCAGGCGCTGATGGACCAGAAAACCAAGGCCGCCGAGTCGCCCGCCGCCGGCGGCGCGGAAAAGCCCGCCGAGCCGATGAAGCTGATCATCGACGAACTGGACGTGAACAACGCCCAGGTGAGCTTCATGCCCGGATTGCCGGGATTGACCACGGCGACGACGGTGCCCGTGCCGTCGCTGGTGCTCAAGAACATCGGCAACGCGGACAACGCGCAAAACGGCGCGGCCGTCGGCGACGTGGTCCTGCAAACGGTCACGGCCCTGGCGGGGCAAGCGGGGCAGTCGGGCAACCTGCCGGCACAACTCAAAGGGGCGTTGTCCAGCGGCTTGCAAGGGGTCGCCCAGCAGTTGGGCCAGTCGTTCGCCAGCCAGTTTCAGTCCGTCACCGGTTCCCTGGGGCAAAACCTCGGCCAAGGTCTGGGCAACCTGGGCAACAACGCCGGCAAACCGCTTGGGCAGCAACTGAATGATCTGACCAACCCCGGCAATAGCAAAAATAAATGAGCCTTCACGGGCGCGTCGTCCGCCCGGCGCGCGGCCATCGCACGCTTGCCTGTTGCGCCGGTGAAATCTAGGATGGCCGCGGATCGCTGGACAGGAGTGCGGTCATGACGCGACGGTGGTGGCTGTGCGGGGCGATGATTCTTGCGATGTCTTCGGCACTGCTGGCGCGTCAAGGGGTGGTCAAGACCAAGGACGGACAAACGCTTGAAGGGGACGTCAACGAAACGGCGGCAGCCGATACGGTTTCGGTGACGATTCACGGGGCCCAAGTGCTGCTGCCGCGGTCGGACATTGCCTCCATCGATTACGGCGGGGATTGGCAGGAGTTTAACAAACGCTTCGACGCCCTGGCGCCGACGGACGTGCGCGGGCGGCTGGACCTGGCACAGTGGGCGCTGCAGCGCAATATGTACGAAGCGGCGCGTCGGGCGACGGAGGATGCCCGGCGGATCGAACCGGACAACGCCGAGGCGGCGCTGCTGCTCAAGACCATTCAAAGCCAGCAGGTCATGCAAAGCCGTCAAGCCGCGACGACCCGGCGGACCATCCCCGTCATCCCCCCTTCGGCCCCGCCACCCGCTGCGTCGCCGCCGCGATATTTGAGCAACGAGGATGTCAATCTCATTCGTCAGACCGAGCTTCGGACCGACGACATCGTGCCCATCAAGTTCGTGGGCGACGTGCGGCAGCGGTACCTGACGGCCGTGGACCAAGATCGGGGCGCCTTCCTGGCCGCCGCGCCGGTTGACCAGGCGATTCAAATCATCCAGACCGGCGATGCGCGCTTGACGCGGGATGTGCGCATCGGGGGCGATCCCCGCCCGCTGGGGCAATTCCAGGCCCGCATTCAAAAGCGGGTTGTCGTGGGCTGCGCGGCCGGCGGGTGCCACGGCGGCAACAGCGGCGCGGGTGGGTTGTTCCTTTATTCCGACACGCCCGACACGGCCGCGTGGTACACGAACTTTTACATCCTTCAGATGTATAAGACGCAGATCAACGCGCCGCCCAGCGTCTGGGGCCAAGGCCCGGCCGAGAGGTCGATGCTGGATCGCATACATCCCACGCAGTCGCTGCTGGTGCAGTTCGGTCTGCCGGCGTCATTGGCGGCCACGCCGCATCCCCGGGTCGCCGGATGGCAGCCGATCTTCAGCAGCCAAAACGACCCGGCGTATCTGGATATGGTTCAATGGATCGGCTCGCTCAAGCCGGTTGAGCCGGATTACCAGATCCAGTTTGAGCTTCCCAAGCCCAGCGCGTCTACGAGGCGGGCGTCCGGCGCGGCGCCGCACTGAAATCGGTCCTAACGTGTCACCGCTGCACTACCTGATCCTGGTGATGTTCATGACCGCCGGGGCGGCCGTTGCCCAGGCGATTTCGACCCTTGGCCATCGCCGCGGTCTTCGCCGGTTGGCCGGGCGGTGGCAGATGCATTTTGCCGCCGCCGACCGCCTGCGACTGGCCGACCGCATCGCCGAAAAACTCCCCGTTCTTGGCGCGGCCAACGTATGCGTGATGGACCTGCTGTTCTGCACGGTCGAGGACACGCACCAGTACCTGTTCACGGTGGAATACGGCGTGGGCGTGGTGCGTGGCAAACATCGCCGCTATCGTGTCGCCGGCTTTGCCGAACCGGTCCGGCGCGGCGCCCCAGCGGCCGATTTCTCCCTGACCGTGGCGCCGCAGGAGTTGCCCCTGGCCGCGGCCTACCAATACGTTCGCGATGCCTTGAACCGTCCCGGGGCGCCGCCGCGGCCCGTATAATGCGAGACCCAGTTGAGCTATGCAGCCTCGGCAACTGACCATCCTGGGTGTGGGATTGCTGGGCGGATCGATCGGCCTGGCGATGCGGTCGGCCGCGCCGCGGTGCCGCATCATCGGCTGGGGCCACCGTCTTCAGAGCCTGCAGCTCGCCCGCCAAATGGGCGCCATCGACCAGGCCGAAACCGACCTCGCGGCCGCCGTCGCACGCTCGGACATGGTCATCCTCTGCACGCCGATCGGCACGTTCGAAACCATCCTGCGGCAAATCGCTTCCGGCCTTTCTCGCGGATGTCTGGTGACGGACGTGGGCAGCACCAAGCGGTCGATCGTCCGCTGGGCCGATTCGATCCTGGATAAGAAAGTGAATTTCGTGGCCAGCCACCCGATAGCCGGCAGCGACAGGCGCGGCGTCGAGTTCGCGCGCGCGGATTTGTTCAAAAACCACCTGTGCATCGTCACGCCCACCTCCACCACCCGAGCGACCGCGCTCAAGGCCATCGGATCGTTCTGGAAAATGCTGGGGATGCGCGTGGCGCAGCTCAGCGCGGACGAGCACGATCGGCTTCTGGCGGATGTCAGCCATCTGCCGCATCTTCTGGCCGCGGCGCTGGTGGCGATGCAGGATGAGCCGGCCTTGCGGCTTTGCGGCCAGGGGTTCTTGGATGCCACGCGAATCGCCGGGGGCGATGGCGGCTTGTGGCGCGACATTCTCCTGGACAACGCTGACAACCTGCGCGGCGGCATGACCCGCTTCCAGGCCGAGGTTAGCCGGGTGATGAATATGCTGGAATCCGGCGAGCCCGATGCGCTACGCAACTGGCTCAGCGCCGCCGCCCAACGCAGACAAATTCTGGTAGATCAAAAACTGCGCGAAATGAGGGCGGATTAGTCAACCGGTTTTTTGAAAGATCTTGCGATATATCGTCCTCGCGGGTCCGCCAGAAGGGGGTCTTTCTCATTTTGAGACACATGAGCGAATGTTGGATATTGTCGCTATTTTGTAAGCCATTGTCGCAAATACCGATATCATTTTATCGATATTTTTGCTTGGCCATCCTACCAACCTGACTGATTTCAGTTGACTTGATCCGATTGGAGGGTATTTCTGATTGTTGTAGGCCATTCTTCGGACAAACAGTGCCCTAATTGGGCAGGTGTGGGAGCGGAGGAAATAAGGATGGGTAAATGCACGAAACGGCGTTCAGCGCTGAAGCTGGCCGTCGTCTTGGCGTGGATCGTCACCGCCGCAGCCCCGGCATTCGGACTAATCAGCTACGACAATAGCACCGACATCGGCCAATTCATCGGGGCCAACACATTCTACAACAACGGTTATACGGGCAGCGGCGCGTTCGTGGCCAACATCGAGGCCGGCTACGTTTGGGATGGGCACGTAACCCTGACCAACGTGACGACCCATTTGCCGCAGGATACATCAACCAAGGGCGATTTCGACATGCACGCGACGGAGGTCGGCTCGGCCATCGCCGGGCAGGGCAGCGTCGTCCAGGCGAGGGGCATCGCTTATAGCGCGACCCTCTGGACCGGCGCCATCGCCACCAGTTGGAACAGCGCAGGCACCGGCAATTACTCCACTAGCTTCAACATCTCTGCATCCTCGTTCACCGTGCCCTATCTGGCCGCTCTGATCAACGGCGTCAACGGGCAGACGGCGGATGTGATCAACAGTTCCTACACCAGTTCAGCCGGCGAGAGCGGCTTTATTGCAGGAGCTGGCCAGTACCAATACGCCGTGGCCATGGACTCGCTGATCAATAGCAGCGGCAAACTGGTGGTCTTCTCCGCGGGCAATCTCGGTCCGACCACGAATACGATCGGTTATCCGGCTTCGGGCACCAACACGTTCGACGTCGGAGCATTGACGTCGGATACCTCTTCGCCGGAGTACGGCTCCATCGCCAGCTTCTCCAGCGTATCCCCGTCCGATTTCTTCGTCCCCTCCGACGCCAGCGGCAGTACGGGCAAAATGTGGACCGGCGTGCGGGCCCGCGTGGACATCACCGCTCCCGGCACCAACTTGGACCTGGCTTACTACGGCGGGGCAACCGGCGGCAACATCTTCGGTGGACCGACCAGACCCGACAACGATTTGGACATCACCAACCAGGCGGGCACCAGCTTTGCCGCCCCCATCGTCGCCGGTGGCGCCGCCCTGGTCGTAGAGGTCGGCAAGGCCTTGTACTCCTCCGATACCCACGCCACCGACGGCCGCGTGCTCAAGGCGGTCCTCATGAACAGCGCCGACAAGCCCGTCGGCTGGAACAACGGCCAGTCGCTGGTCAGCAATGTCGTCACCACCACGCAGTCGCTGGACTACACCTACGGGGCGGGCATGCTCAATTTGTCCAAAGCCTACGCCCAATACACCTCGGGCACGCCCGATATTTCCAGTCTCACCGGCGGCAGCGTGCAGTCCACCGGGTGGGCCTATGGCCAGATCACCCACATCAATGGCGGCACCGCCAAGAATGATTACACGATTACGGGTTCGCTGGCCGCCGGAAGCATCATGAATGCCACGCTGGACTGGTATTCCGATGAAAAAACCGACGCCAACGGACTCAATCCGTCCTTCGGCAGCTTCGACAACCTCGATCTGCGCGTTTATTTGGTGGGCGCGTCACCCACGTTGGTTGCCCAGTCCGACAGCACATACAACTCGGCCGAGGAATTGTCCTTCGCTCTGCCCTCCAGCGGCTCGTACATGGTCGAGGTGCTGGAGACCAACTACTTGTGGAACTTCGTTAGCGACACCACGACGAGTTACGGCCTGGCCTGGAGCGTTGCCGTTCCCGAGCCGACCATCGCTTCGGTGATCATTCTGGGGAGCATGACGGTTCTAATACGCCGCCGCCGTGTCGCCGCCTCCATCGGCTCTGGCCTCGCCGCGTAATATTGGCTTCACCCCGTGAAACGTTACCGCCGGCCGCGCTATCCCTCGCCCGCGGCGCGCTCGTGCAGAGCTTCTACGGCAGCAGGTCGGGGGGGATTCCCAGATCGCCGGCGGCTTTTTGCATCTCCTGGCGCATCAGCTCGGCGGCCTTGGCCTGGGCGGCGCTGATCGCGGCGGTGATGACGTCCTCCAACATCTCCGTGTCGCTGGGGTCGATCTTGGTCTTGTCGATACGAAGCTTCACCAGTTCCAATTTTCCGTTGACGGTGGCCTCGACCATGCCGCCGCCGGCGTCGGCACTGACCTGCTTGCGCGATAACTCCTCCTGGAGAGCTCCGAGTTTTTCCTGAATCTGGCGGCTCTGCTTCAGCAGGTCGGCCAGGCTGCCCAGGTTCTTCAGCGCATCGAACACGAGCTTGTCCTTTCATTCGCTGCGGATGATCTCGCCGCCGAATTCGTTGAGCACGGCTTGCACCAAGGGGTCGTTTTTCACTTCCGGAGGGATTTCCACGGAAACGCGCGGAGCCGGGGGCGGCGGTGCCGGCGACGCTTCGGGCGGTGGCATGGATTTATTGGGCGCGGTCGATGGATGAGGCGAGTTGGACGGGTCGGCCGGATCAGCGGCGACTTCAAAGCGGACGCTGATGTCCTGGCCGCACAATTGCGAGAGTGCATGGGCGACGGTTTCGCGCTTGCCGTTGACGGACCACATTTTGGCGAAGGTGGCGTTTTCGCTGTTGAATCGGATGACGGCCTGGCCGTCGGCCAATTCAGCCAGCTCGGCCAGGGACAAGCCGGCGGCCAGGGCGGAATTGGTCGGCCGAATCATCTCCAGCAGGCGCGACCAGATTTGCCCCGCCTCACCGCCCGGCTGGGGCGACGACGGTGCGGAGGACGTCGCTTCGACCGGCGTGGCCGCCGCGAACAAAGACGCGGGCGATTCAGCCTCTACCGCGTGCGGGGGCTTTTTTTTTACGGCGTCGGGCGTCTGGCCGGATAGAAGCCGGCTGATGGAGGCGAATTGCTCGGCCAGCGTCAGGCGGAGCAGGGTGGCGTCGAGCACGGCCCGGCCGGTCTGGTTGTGGCGCAGATTTCGGCGCAGCTCTTCGAGGATGGCGATGTCCTGGGTGAGAAGGAGGGGATCGAATTTGGCGGCTTGTGCGGCCAGGTCCGCCTCGCGGACGCCGGGAACATCCAGCAGATCGCTGTCCGGCCCGCAGGTGCGCGCGATCAGCAGGTTGCGCAGATGGTCCGTCAGGGCGGCCAGAAGGACGTCGGGCGACAGTCCCGAGGAAATCATGCTCTGGACTTGACAGAGGACGCCCTTGGCATCGCCGGAGCCGATGGCCTCGGCCAATTGCCAGATGAGCTGCGATCGGGGCAGGCCGAGCATGCGCTGGATCATTTCACTGCTGAGGTGCGTTTCGCCCAGGCTGAGCAGGCGGTCCAGGAGGGACAGGGCGTCGCGCATGGAGCCGGCGCCGGCGCGGGCGATCAGGGCCAGGGCATCGTCCTCCGCCTCGATTTTTTCCTTTTTGCAGATGTCTTTCAGATGAGCGGCGATGTCCTTGGCGGCGATGTCGCGGAAGTCGTAGCGTTGGCAGCGTGAGAGGATGGTGGGCAGGACCTTTTCCGGCTCGGTGGTGGCCAGGACGAACTTGACGTGCTCGGGCGGCTCTTCGAGGGTTTTGAGCAGGGCGTTGAAGGCCGACTTACTGAGCATGTGGACTTCGTCGATGATGTAGACCTTGAAGCGGCTGCGGGCCGGTCGGTACTGGCTGTTTTCGATGATCTCGCGGACGTTGTCGACGCCGGTGTGGCTGGCGGCGTCGATCTCGATGACGTCAATGTCCTCGCCGCGTGCGATCGCCTGGCAGGTGTCGCAGGTTCCGCAAGGATTGGGGGTGGGAGCGGCGGCCGCTTGGCAATTGAGCGCCTTGGCGAGGATGCGGGCCATGCTGGTTTTTCCGGTGCCGCGCGTGCCGCAGAAGAGAAACGCGTGCGCCAGGCGGGACGACTCGATGGCCTTCTTGAGGGTCTGCGCGATGTGCTGTTGGCCCACGATCTGATCGAACGTGGCCGAGCGGTAACGGCGCGCCAGAACGGTGTAGGACATGGTTAGGGGGAGCCAGTTTAGCAGACCAAGCCTGTGAGCGAAACGTGAAGACGTTTGACGTCTTCACGCTTCGCTTTTTGGCCCCAAATCCTCTAAAATTCCCGGGTTCCTCACGAGCAGCGCTTTCTATGTCTGAAACCAATTTGCCGGCCGACCGGGTCGAAGAACTTCAGATCGAGCAGGAGCTGCAGGACAGCTACCTGACGTACGCGATGAGCACGATCATGGATCGTGCCCTGCCGGACGTGCGCGACGGGCTGAAGCCCAGCCAGCGGCGGATTCTGGTGGCGATGAACGATCTGAATCTGCGGCCGGCAGGCAAGCACCTCAAGTGCGCCAAGATCGCCGGCAACACCAGCGGGGATTATCACCCGCACGGCGAGGCGATCGTCTATCCGACGTTGGTGCGGCTGGCGCAGGACTGGAACATGCGTTATCCGCTGGTGGACGGGCAGGGGAACTTCGGCAGCACGGACGGCGATCCTCCGGCGGCGATGCGATACACGGAGGCGCGGCCCACGGCCATCGAGCAGGAAATGATGGCCGACCTGGAGCTGGATACCGTCGATTTTCAGCCCAATTATGACGAGCGTTTGCAGGAGCCGACGGTGCTGCCGGCGCGGTTTCCCAACCTGCTGGTCAATGGCTCGACGGGCATCGCGGTGGGGATGGCGTGCAACCTGCTGCCGCACAACCTGCGGGAAATCTGCGACGCCATCGTGCACGTGATCGATCATGACCAGTGCGAATTGGCCGAGCTGCTCGAGATCGTGCAGGGTCCGGATTTCCCCACGGGTGGAATCCTGCGCGGCAAGGACGGCATCGTCGACGGCTATAAGAGCGGACGCGGAAAACTGACCCTGCAGGCCAAGGTCGCCGTCGAAGAGCGTCCCAACGGCAGAAGCTCGGTCATTATTGAGGAAATTCCCTACGGCGTGATGCGCAAATCAATCGTCGAAGCCGTTGCCGATTGCGTCAAGAGGGACCTGATCAACGACATCTCGGCGATCAACGACGAAAGCGGGCGTCAGTACGACTGCCGGATCGTGATCGACCTGAAGCGCGACGCCGACCCGGAGGTCATCCGCAACCAGCTTTTCGAGTACACGCCCTGCCAGATCACGGTCAGCATGATCAACATCGCCCTGGTCAACCGTCAGCCGCGGACGATGGGACTCAAGGAGCTGATCCAGCATTACGTCGATCACCGCAAGGATGTCATTACGCGGCGGACGCGGTTCCTGCTGCGCAAGGCGCAGCAGCGCGGGCACATCCTCGAGGGCCTGATCTTCGCCGTGTGCGACATCGACGAGGTGGTCAAGCTCATCCGCGCCTGCAAGACGCGCGAAGAGGCGATCGCCAAGCTGCGCGATCGGGCGTTCCGGATTCCGCCCGAGCACCCGGCGGCGGCGCAGGTTCCGGCGGCGCTCTTGGAGCGGACGGCCCTGAAACCCGTGCTGCTCAGTCAGGCCCAGGCCGAGGCGATCGGCCGATTGCAGCTCATCCAACTGGTCGGCCTGGAAATCGACAAGCTGGTCGGCGAATACCGCGACGTGGTCGATGAGATCGAAGGCTACGAGGCCATCCTGCGCGACGAGGGGCGGGTGCTCGACATCATTCGGGAGGACGTGTACGAGATCAAGGACAAGTACGGGGATGAACGGCGGACGAAGATCGAGGGCGGCGTCAGCGATTTCAACATGGAGAAACTGATTGCCCGCGAGGACGTGGTGGTGACCGTCAGCCACGAGGGGTACATCAAGCGATTGCCGGTGGACACGTACCGATCGCAGGGTCGGGGCGGTCGGGGTGTGCGCGGGACCGAGTCCAGGGAAGGGGATTTTGTCGAGCACCTGTTCGTGGCCAACACGCACGATTATTTGCTGTTTTTCAGCAACCAGGGGCGGGTGCTGCAGCGCCGCGTGTACGACGTGCCGGAAATGAGCCGAATCAGCCAGGGCCGGGCGGTGGCCAATCTGCTGGAATTTCACGGGGGGGAGAAACTCACCCACGTTCTGGCGGTGAAGGATTTTTCCAGCGGCGAGCAATTCCTGCTGTTCGCGACGGCCAAAGGGACGGTGAAGAAGACGGCGCTGAGCGCCTACTCCAATATTCGTCCCAGCGGGATCATCGCCATTGGTTTGGACGAGGGCGACACGCTGATCGACGTGGCGGTGACCGGCGGCAAGGACCACGTGATCCTGGGGACCAAGAGCGGGCTGGCGATCCGGTTTGAAGAGACGGATGTGCGCGCGATGGGCCGGCCGGCCGCGGGCGTCACCGGGGCGCGATTCAAGCGCGAAGGGGATGAAGTCGTGGCCATGCTGGTGGTGCCCAACGGTCAAAGCGCCGGAACGCAGTTGCTCACGGCTTGCGTCAACGGCTATGGCAAGCGGACGCCGCTGGAGGACTACCCGGTCAAGGGCCGGGGCACCCGCGGCGTGATCAACATCGACGCCAGCGAGCGCAACGGCGACGTCATCGGCCTGAAACTCGTCACCGCAGCCGACGAAGTCATGTTGATTACCGAGCGCGGCATATTGATCCGAACGCGCGTGGGTGAGATCCGCGAGACCGGCCGCAACGCCGCCGGCGTTCGCCTCATCAAACTCGACGACGGCGACAGGCTGGTGGCCATGGCGAAAGTCGAAAAGGAAGAAGAGAACGATAATGACGAATGACGATTGATGAATGACCAATAAGGGAGCAAGAGAGGCGAGTCGGCCAGGTGCGGGACGCACGGCGCACTTTTATCTCCTTGTCTCCCCGTCTCCCCGTCTCCTTGTCTGTTTTTTCCCCTTGATCGTGCTTTCGCTGCTGGGGACCCTGGGCTGCTACTGGGCCGCCGGGCCATCCCTGGGACTTTTCTTCGGTGGATTTCTCGTTGCGACGCTTTTGGCGCCCGCGGCGGCGGTTTCTCCTGGACGCATGATTCCGCGCTTGATCGCTGTGACCGTTGGAATCGCCGTGGTTTGGACGATTGCCCTCTTGCAAACGCCCGATACCGCCGGGCAATGGGCTTTGCTCGTGCTGGTGCTGGCGGCGTACGCGATCGCGATGGCCGGTGTCGCATTGGCCGCTATGCGCCTGGGGCTGGGGTCGGTGATCGCTTCGGCGGTTGCGATGGTTCTGGGGCTGGCCTGGCTCAGTTGGCCCATCTGGCTGGCGCCGCAATTCGACCGCCTGAGCACGACGTTCATCGATCGGTTGGTGGCCGTTCATCCGCCCCTGGTGGCCAACGGCGTGCTGGCCGCCGAGCCGCCGTGGACGCACCGAACCCTCGCCTACCATCTGACCCGGCTGAATCAGGACATCCCCACGGCCCTGCCGACCAGCGTCATTCCGTGCGTGGCGCTGCATCTGGCGATCGGGGGCATGCTGATGGCCCTGTCGGTGATTCGGAGGCGCCGTGCGTATGGGCAATGAGCCGGCAAGTTGGCTTGCAGGCGCATCGCGGCGGAGACCGGCGGTCGCGGCGGCGGGGTTGCTGGCCGGCGGAATCGCACTGTGCCAATTTCTTCCCTGCTGGCCGTGGGTTTGGCTGATCGCGGCCGCGGCGCTGTTGCTGGCCGCCTCTCTGCTTCGCCGCCGAAATGCCCCGGCCAATGCGGCGCTCTTGGCCGCGATGATCGCGATCGGTCTTTTGGCCGCCCAGATTGAACGATTTCAATTTCCCGGCGATCACATCGCGCTGTACACGGATTTGGGCGAGCGATTCGCGCAGGTGGAATTGTCGATTGACGAGCCGCCGCGGCTGGAGATCGAGCGGGTCGCGGAGGTGCGCGGGCTTCCGCCCAAACAAACGGCCCGCGCCAAGGTGCTGGCCGTCCGCGGCAAATCCGGCTGGCGGGGAGCATCGGGAACGATTCTTTTGACGGTGGATCAGTTCAATCCGCGCTTGCTGGCCGGGCAGAGAGTGCGCGTGACGGGGATGCTGCAGCGCCCGATGTCCCCGACCAATGCCGGGGAGTTCGATCACTCGGCCTGGTGCCGTGCTCAGCGCATCCTGGCCACCGTGCGCGTCGGCCATGCCGACGGCGTGGAAATCCTGGATGATCGCGGACGCGGGATTCTGCTGTGGCTTCGCGAAAAGACGCGGAACTTGCTGGCGATGGGATTCACTTTGGACCGCTCGGGCGATCACGCGCTGCTGCGGGCGTTTGTCCTGGGCGATCCGGATCCGCAAATGGCGGACGTGGAGCGCACGTTCGTCCGTACGGGGATGGTGCATTACCTGAGCGTCAGCGGACTGCACGTGGCGCTGATCGGGGCGATGGTGGTGTTCGCGTGCCGACTGATGCGCATGCGCCCGCGGATTTCGCTGGCCGCGGGATTGGCGGTGGTGCTGCTGTACGGCCTGGTGGCATTGCCGACCTGGCCCGGCTGGCGATCCATATTGATGTGCGCAGCGGCCGTGGCGGCCCTGTGGAATCGCCGCCAGCCCGATAGCCTGCAACTTTTCGCCGTTGCCATCGCGGCGATTTTGCTCATCCATCCGGCGGACCTGCACAACGGCGGGTTTCAGATCAGCTTCGCGGCCGTGCTGGGACTGCTGCTCTTCGGCAACCTTGCCCCCCAGAGCTTTTGGACGTGGTGGCAGGGGCCCGATGCCGTGACGCTGCAAAGCGCACGCTCGCGGTCCTGGCTGTGGCGCCGGGTCGTCTCGATTCTCACGGCCGGCCTGATCGCCTGGCTCATGACCATGCCCTTGGTGATCTATCACTACGGTCAGCTCAGCGCCTGGTCGGTGCCGGCCAGCCTGATCCTATTGCCGATGACGATTCTGGCCCTGACGGCGGGCGTGCTCAAAATCCTGTTGACCCTTTGCTGGCCCAGCGCGGCACATTTTTGGGCGATCCTCTGCACGGCGCCGATTTTGGCGATGCGACAAATCGTCGAATGGCTGGAGAAGGTGCCTGGTGCGGCGATTCCCACGGCCATCGCACCGGTTTGGATGCTGGTCGTTTATTACGCCGTGATCGCGCTGGCGTTGGTGCGTTGGGCGCGGCCGGCGCTGTCGTGGGTCGGGCGGCTGGCGCCGGTGGCGGCCGGGGTTGGACTGCTCCTGTGGCCGCTGCTGGCCGGAGGGCGATTGGCCACGCATGCCCCGATGGGAGGGATTCAGATTACGCTGCTGAGCGTCGGGCCTGGGCAGTGCGCCATCGTCCGGGGGCCGTCCAACCATGCGACGCTGATCGACGCCGGATCGTTCACCGTCTCGGATGTGGGCCGGCGATTGATCACACCCTATCTGCGGTTTGAAGGGTGCACGAAAATCGATCGGATCATTTTGAGTCATGGGGATTACGATCACATCAGCGCCGCGGCGGAAATGTTTGAGACTTACGGCCGGCCGCCGGTATTCATGAGCCCGCATTTTGCGCCACACGCGGTGGGCAACCCGCCGGCTGAGGAACTGCTGGAAACGGTCGGCGGGGCCGCGTCGATCATCCGCCAAGGCGACCGCCTCGACCTGGGGGAGGGCATGACGATCGACGTTCTGTGGCCGCCGGCGCAGTGCGACATGAATTCCAACAATTGCGGACTCGTGCTGGCGCTGAACTTTGCCGGGCGAAGAGTCATTTTCACCGCGGACATCCAGGAACCGGCCGAGCGCGGGCTGCTGGATAACGCGGCATCGCTACCAGCGGATGTGTTGATCGCCCCGCATCACGGCAGCGTGGAGGCGACCAGCGGCGAATTTCTTCAGGCCGTGCGGCCGAAAATCATCCTGGCGTCGAGCGATCGCCAGCTCACCCACAAGCAAAAGACGTTCGATGCGCTGGCGTCGGGATATCGAGAGTATCGCACCGGCCGCTACGGTCAGCTCACGTTGAGCATCGGCGCCGATGGCCGGATGGACGTCGACACGTTCGTGCCGGACCAAGGCGATGCTGGGGCAAAAAGTCCCGAACCGGCCGGCGCCTTGGGCTTGCTTCACCGGTAGCGCGGCCGTATTTTCGTTCGATTATGGCTGAGAAAATTCCCTTATCGCGCGTGTATCAATCCGAAACCATTGACCGCCGCATCCTCGAAGTGGTCAAGGGGGGCAACTACATCCTGGGCCCGGAATGCAAGGCGTTTGAGAAGGAGTTGGCCGAATTTTTCGGCGTGCAACACGCCGTGCTGTCAAGCTCGTGGACGGCGGCGGTGCATCTGCTGCATTTGGCGCAGGGGCTGAAAACCGGCGACGAGATTCTCGTGCCCAGTCTCACCGCGTTTCCCACCATCGAGCCGATGATTCACGCCGGGGGCAAACCGGTGTTTTGCGACATCGACGATACCTACACCATCGATCCGGCCGATGCCCGCAGGAAAATCACCGGCCGAACGGTCGGCATTCTTCCCGTGCACCTGTACGGCCGGCCGGCGGACATCGACGCCTTGCAGCAGCTCGCCCGCGAGCACGGGCTGTGGCTGATCGAGGATTGCGCCCAGGCGCACGGCGCCAAGTGGAAAGGCAAACGCGCCGGTAGCTACGGCGATCACGCCGCCATCTCCTTCTACCCATCGAAAAATCTCACCGTCTACGGCGACGGCGGGGCGGTGCTGACCAACGACGCGGCGATCGCCCAGAAAATCAGCATGCTGCGCAACCACGGGCGCAAGGACAAATACCTGCACGAAAAGGTCGGGTTCAACCTGCGTTTCAACGAGATTCAGGCGGCGGTGGGGCGCGAGCAGCTCAAGATGCTGGACGAGCTGAACTCCGGGCGGCGCCGCGCGGCCGAGTGGTACCGGCGCGAACTGGCGGGCGTCAAAGGCGTGGCCCTGCCGCCGACGGATACGCCCGGCAAGACGGAATCGGTTTACCACATGTTCGTCATCCGCCTGGACAATCACGATCGGCGTGAATCGCTGGCGCGGTACCTGAAGGAAAAAGCCATCGACACGGGCGTGCACTATCCGGTGCCCAACCACCTGCAGCCGGCGATGGAGGAGCTGTACGGCAAGCTCCCGCCGTTGCCGCGAACCGAGGATTACGTCAAGCGCATCTTGAGCCTGCCGATGTTCCCGGCGCTGCGGGAGGACCAGGTCAAGACGGTGGCGGACGCGATCAAGCAGTTTCTGCGATCGTGAACGGCCGCGCCTGGCAGGCTGCTACGGAAAAAGAATGCGGACATGATCAACGACGTTCCAGGCCAGGCTTTACAAGGGGAGTTGCCGGACGCGGCCGATCGCGTCGGGGGATTGCGTCGCGTGGCGGCGTTGTGCGTCGTGCTGATCGGCGCGATGGTCCTGGCGTATTGCGTGCCCATTCGTCACTGGCTGACGGACTCCCGGCGGGTGGGGGAGGCGCTGTCGTCGGTGGGGATATGGACGTATCCAACGTGCGTCGTCGCGGTGGCCGCGCTGGTGGCGTGTGGAGTGCCGCGGCTGCTGTTGTGCGGCGTGGCCGGCATGATCCTGGGATTCTGGCGGGGCCTTACCGTCGTTCAACTGGGGACTCTGCTGGGGTACTACGGCGTTTTCCTTTTCATCCGCTGGGGCGGGCGCGACTGGGCGCTGCGTCGCTGGCCCGCCCTGCAGAAATGGGCGGATCTGGTTCACGACCACGGCCTCATGGGGGTGATCCTTCTGCGCCAGCTTCCGATTCACGGCACTTTCATCAACTTGGGCCTGGGCCTGTCGCGCGTGAAACATCGGCACTTCCTGATCGGCACGTTGATCGGCTCGCTGCCCGAGGCGATTCCCGCGACGTTGGCCGGCGCCGGGCTGGTCAAGGCTTCCATGAAAGCCACCGCGGGTTACCTCGGCATCGCCGCGGCGGCGCTGGCGGTGATCTGGATTGGCTGCGGCTACCTGATGCGGGCGATGCACCATAGCCGCTCGGGCTCGGCCCTGTTGGTTGAGGCCGCGAGCCTGAAAGGAGTCGGCGACTGATGCCCCAGCCGCTGCTGTCCATCTGCGTCCCGGTCTACAACGAGCGGGACAACCTGCCGCTGCTTTACGACGCGATCGTGAAGGTGGTCGATCCGGCCGGAATTTCCGCGGAGTTGATCCTGGTGGACGACGGCAGCGGCGACGGGAGCTGGGCGGCGATCCAGGCCCTGGTGGCCAAGGACCCGCGCGTGCGCGGGCTGCGCTTCCGCAAAAATTGCGGCGAGACCGCCGCCAGCGACGCGGGCCTGCGGGCCGCACGCGGGCAGTACGTCATGACCATGGATGCCGACTTGCAGAACGATCCCAAGGACATCCCCCAATTCATGGAAGCGCTTGCCGAGGGGCACGATTGCGTCTGCGGCACGCGCGTCACCAGCCGCGGCCAAGGCGACAATTTTTTGCGCATCGCCTCCAGCCGCATCGCCAATTGGGTGCGCAACAAGCTCTCGGACGAGCACATCTCCGATGCCGGTTGCACGTACCGGGCGTTTCGCCGCCAGTGCGTGGACAAGCTCAAGCTGTACCGCGGCCTGCATCGCTTCATCCCGACGCTTCTGAAAATGGAGGGATTCACGGTCGTGGAGATTCCCGTCAGCCACAATCCGCGCCTGCACGGGCAAAGCAAATACGGGGTTTGGAATCGGCTGTTCAAAAGTTTCCGGGACCTGCTGGCGATCCGGTGGATGAAGAGCCGGCTGCTCGGTTACGAAGTGGCGGAAGAATTGGACCGAACGCGAGAACTCACCACGGTGCAATCATGAACGGATCAAGCCGTTTCCCGGCGGGACGTGTTGCATTGCTGTTATTGATCGTCGTTGCGGTGTTCATCGGGCAGGGAAACCAGAAAATTCCCACCGGCCCCGCCGCGGGCGATTTGCTGGCCGGGCCGCCGGCTTCCCGCCCCTCGGGAAATCTTCTCCGCGTGGCGACGTTCAACATCGACGGCGGCGTCGGCAAGGCCGACGGCCGCCTCGACCTGGACCGCACCGCGGCGGCCATCCGCGGCTACGACCTGGTCGGCTTGGAGGAAGTGCACAGCAACGATCAAATCCAGACGCTGAGCCAGAAGTTGGCCATGCCGGGGCTGTTTGCCCCGGTCGAGCGCCAGTGGTGGCATGAATCCTTCGGCAACGGCGTTCTCACCAGCCTGGACCTGGACCATTGGCAGCGCATCCCGCTGTCGAATTCCAACGCCGACTCCAATCGCAACCTGCTGCTGCTTCGCCTGCAATTTGCCGGCAAGCCGCTCAACGTGATCATCACGCACCTGGAGCGCCACGTCGACCGCCAGACGGAGCTGCGCTCGGTCGTTTCGTTGTTTGAATCGCTGCAGGAGCCGGCCATTCTGATGGGCGATCTGAACTGCGGCAAAGACGAGGCGCAGATCGCGACGTTGCGGAATACCCCCGGCGTCACGGATGCCATCGGGAAAGCCCTGAACGACAAGACCCCCGACAGCGTCGATTGGATTTTCGCCCGCGGTCTGGGCGTGGTCCGCAGCGGCTTTATCGACAACGGCGCCAGCGACCATCCCGTCGCCTGGGCGGAATTGTCCGTGCCCTAGTGCGATTACCTTCGGGGCGCAAAATGCAACCGCAGAGACGCTGAGACGCAGAGACAGCCGCAGAGAAAAAATCTATTTTTGTTTTTCTTCTCTGTGGCCCTCTCAGCGTCTCAGCGTCTCTGCGGTTGCATTTTTCCGGCGCGAAGAGCCGCGCTCAATACCACACGTTCAGGACTAGCGCCAGGTCTTTGACCTTGCCTTCGAAGATGCCGATCGTGCTGGTGACGAACTTGACCTCGATGTCCGGATGGCTGTCCAGCCATTCGTTAATGTTGTTGTCCAGGTATTCCACGCCCTGATCGCTTAGCCGGCCGTGGAAAGTGCGCACGCGAACGGCGCCGGTGCCGCCGAAGTGCGGCGTCCGCTTCCAGGTATGCGTGGGCTTGGCGGCGTCGCTGATGCCGAAGGCGCGGATCTTGCTCGGCGCGGCGGCGCCCGGGTGATCGCCGGTCAACTCGAGCGGTTGGTCGCCGGCCTTGACGGGCCTAGCGCCGGGCGGCGATAGCGGCGCGGCCGCGGCGCCGGGTGCAACCGGACTGGGACGCGGTGGTACGGTAGCGCCCGGATTCATGGACATCATGACGGGAGTCCGGACGACGGCAGCGGGCTGTAGAGTCGGCGCCGCGGTCGATGGCGGACGAGAAATTGGGACTGCGGACGCCGGTTGATGTGGCTGCGCGCCCTGTGGCCCCGTGCCCGATGGCGATTGGCTCATGACTGCCTCCTCAGTTGTACACGTGCCCTTAGAAGTGTGAACAAATCTTAACACATGCCGGGGCAATGTGAAAGCGGCCGGCATGAAGGATCGGCTGGTTATCGCCGGGGGGTATCGCAGCCCGCGGCGGTGTCTTAAACTTGCCCGGCCATGTCTGTGGACTTTGCGGAATATGACGCCGTGTTGCTGGACTTGGACGGCACGGTGTATCACGAGGACCATCCTCTGCCGGGAGCGGTGCAGCTCATTGCTCGCCTGCAGCACGAGGGCCGCAAGTTCGCCTGTCTATCCAACAGCACCACCAGCCCGGCTCGGGTTCTGGGGCGTCTGCGGTCGATGGGGATCGACATGGACGGCGACCGCATCTATACGGCCGGCGCCGCCGCGGTGGATTACGTTTTGGACCGTTTCTGCCAACCGGGCCGGCGCCCGCGCGTGTACAACCTGGCCACGCAGGGCGTGCAGGAACTGCTGCAAGGCCGTGCCGATGGTGTGGGCGGCGACGAGCCAAGCTGCGACGCCGTGATCATCGGCGCTCCCGCCAATCGCTATGCCACGGCGGACCGCCAGCGCACGGCCCTGGTTCTGTTGCGGGGCGGCGCCGCCGCCGTCGGCATCTGCGCCGACCGGGTCTACCCCAGTCCCCGCGGATTGGAATTCGGCAGCGGGGCGCTGTCCCTGATGCTCGGCTATGCCGCGGGCGTGGAGCCGATCTTCTGCGGCAAGCCGCAGAGGATTTTCTTCGACGAGCTTTGCCGCCGGCTGGGAGTCAGCCCGCAGCGCTGCATTCTCATCGGCGACAACCTGGAAGCGGACGTGGCCGGCGCCAAGGGCGTAGGCATGCGGACGATTCTGACCCTAAGCGGCGTCACCCGCCGGGAGGAACTGGTCGATCTTCCGCCCGACCAACAGCCCGATTACATCATCACGGATTTGCGCCAGTTGTGAGGCGGGGTCGCCGTTTTGGGGCATTAGGTTATTTGTTGTTGTCCAGGCCGCTGTAGTTGCGCAGAGCACTCTTGAGGACGATGATGCGCTGGCCGTCTTTGAGGATGATGTAGTAATCGGGGGTTTCGATGACCGTGGTGCCGGGGGCGCTGGGGAGGGTGGTGACGGCGGCCTGGCCTTGCAGGGCGCCGGCTACTTGAGTGGTGGCCTCGATGGCCTCGGTGGAGGCGATGGTGGCGGCTTGGGCGGCCTTGGCGGTGGCGATGGCCGTGCCGATTTCAGCGCACGATGCGGCGATCAGCCCGCAGGCCGCGGCCGCCGTCAGAATCAGCCAAACTCGCAGCATGGATCAGACGCCCGTGGGCGGCAAAATCGCCGCCTATTGTGCCGGATCGAGGCGGGGGAAACAACCCAATTCTCCGCCCGGCCGCGGCCGCCTCAAGACACTCGTCAAATTCGTCCGATAAACAATCAATAGATGCACGAACAGCTTCTCTCTGCGCTGATGGCCAGCCGTAACGAGGCTGCGGACGATCTTCTGTTGGAAGGTCTGCGCGTCGGCGTGGAGGTGGAGCAGGCGGTGATCCTGGACGCCCTGTTGGGGCGGCGGACGCTGCGCGGACTGTGCGGGGTGGTGGAGGATTACGACGATTTGCCGCCGCGGCTGCAAGAGCAAATCCTGCGGCACATCAAGCTGCTGCATCATGCCCTGCGTGAATGCGGGCGGAGCGATCGGGAGGAGCTTCGCCTGGCGGCGATGAAGCTGATTGCCCTGGCCCGCCAGGGGAAGCAGGCGTACGTGCTGTCGGAGAATCTGCACGATTCGGAGGATGCGGTAAGTGCGGCGGCGGCGGAGGCGATGGTGGAACTGGCCGCGTGGGTGGCGGGGGCCATCAGGAAATTGCAGGACGAATATCCTGCGGCCGATGGGCGCGGCGGCCCGGGGCCGCCGGAGGCGGCGGGCGAGGCATTTGCCGCGCTGTACCGCGAGGTGATGGACCAACGTCCGGAGATCGAGCTGGCCGTCACGCGGGCGTTGGACGTGCATCGAGGCACGCAGGTGCAGGAGCTGGCGCGGGCGGCCATGCTGCTGTGCGATTGGCCGGGGAGCAAGACGCTGACGATTTTGCGCACGGCCAGGCACGGCGGGCAGAGCGTTCTGGTGCGGCGCTTGCAGCAGGTGCCGGCGGCCGACCAGGTCGAGGCGTTCTTGCTGGGGGCGACCCACGGGCAGTTGCGCGCGCATTTTGGAACCATCGTTTCGCACATCAGCGAACCGGCCGTGCTGGATGCGATCCTGCGCAAGACGCACTGGCTCAAGGACCATCAGTTGCAACTGTGCATGCACCAGGTGACGCGCGGAGTTTGGTGGCAGCAGCCCGACCTGATGCGCGACGTGGAGCGCCGCCCGCCGGCCCAGGCGTGCCAGATCGGCGAATGGCTGGCCGCCTCCGGCATGCACGACCTCATGCAGGACCAGTGGCTGATCGAGCTGATGGACCGGGCGCGGCAGGATTTTTCGTCCCGCCTGCGTTTGTTGCGGATCGTCATGCGGCGCAAACGCGGCACCAGCGTGCAGTTTTTGCGTCAGATGCTCAACGATCCGGACGAGCGGCTGATGCGCATGGCGGCGCGCGAGATGATTCGCCACCGGCCCCCCGATGCGGACAACATCCTGCTGCAACTGATGACCAACGCGCCGCTGTCGGTGCGGCGGGTCATCAGCCGGTCGATCGGCCAGGCGGGCTTCGAGCAATTCTGGATCCGCTTCGACCGCCTGGACGGTCCGACGCGCAAGCAGGCGGGGAGGGCGATGCTCAAGCTGCTGCCCGACGGCGTGCAGCGTTTGTCGCGCCGGCTGAGCGCGGGGCCGATCGAACAGCGGCTCAAGGCGATGCAAATCACGCAGGAGCTGGGCTTGGCCGAGTCGCTGCGGGATGCCCTCACGGCCCTGACCACCGACCCGAATCCGAAAATACGCAGCAAGGCGATCATGGTCCTGGGAGAGCTGGAATCGCAGGCCACCGAGGAGGTGCTGGAACGCGGGCTCAATGACCCGGACTCGCGCGTGCGCGCCAACACGATCGAGGCGTTGGAAGCGCGCCCCGTGCCGCAGTTCGCACCGTTGCTCACTCAGCTCGCCAGGGACAGCCATCACCGCGAGCGCGCCAACGCGATTAGGGCGCTGCACCGCATGAAGTCTGGCAACGTCGGGCCGCAACTGATCGAAATGCTGCACGATGATCGGCCGGAGCATCGCATCTCCGCCATGTGGGCCTTGCGGCAGATCGGTTGGTGGCAACTGTTGGAGGAAGTGGGGCGTTTGGCCAAGGAAGACACCAACCTGCGCGTGCGCCGCTACGCGGTCGGGGTACTCAAAAGAGTGGCGGAAATGATGCAAACGCAGAAAGAGAAGGCGGGCTGATGCGTCGTGCGATCGCCTGGCTGTGCGGCGGTGCGGGGTTGGCGATGACGGCAACGCCCGCGGTCGCGCTCACGCAGGAAGAGGTCCTCCAGAGCATCAACCAGCACGTGGGTTCCACGGTGGACCTGAGCAAGTACGTGCCGTATCTGGTGCTGGCTCTGGCGGCGCTGCTCTTGGTGGTGTGGTACACCCGCCGCACCCAGCCCAGGCTTGTGACCAAGCCGCTGCATCACCGCGGCAAACTGCTGAGGGAAATCGCCAGAAAACTGCATCTGGATGCGGCCCAAATCAAGATGCTGAAGATCCTGGCCCAAGAGCAGCGGGTCAGCAGCCCGCTGACGCTGCTGCTGTGCCCGTCCTTGCTGGGCAAGGCGATTCACACGCGCAATCCACGGGTGGACCGGGTGGTGCTGTCCGAGGTGGTGCATCGGTTGCGGGGGTTCGATCTGGATTCGCCCGCGGCGCCATCGTCCCCGTGAATCAGCGCCAATGATTCCCTGGCGCCGCCGGCAAACGCGAATTGTGCGGCGGATTCTTCTATAATCGGCGGACATGTCGGCGACGGTGATCGATGGGGCAGCGCTGGCGGCCCGCGTGAAGCAGGACGTGCAGCATCGCGTCAAGCAGTTGGCGGCCAGCGGGGGACGCGTGGGATTGGCCGCGGTGCTGGTGGGCAGCACGGCCGCCGGCGAGCTGTACGCCGCCCGCCAAGCCGAGGCCTGCCGAGCCGTGGGAATCGACTATTCACTGCACACGCTCGGCAGCGAGGCCACCGCGGCGGAGGTGGGCCGTCTCCTGGACCGCCTCAACCGCGAGGCGGCCGTCACGGGCATCATGCTGCATCTGCCCCTGCCCAGCCACCTGGATGCCACCGAGCTGCAATACCGCATCGACCCGGTCAAGGATGTCGAAGGGGTCAATCCGGCCAACATCGGCCACGTGGTGTACGGCCATACGCTGATCGCGCCTTGCACGGCCCTGGCGGTGATCGAATTGATCGAATCCACGGGGGCCAAACTGCGCGGGGCGGAAGCGGTGGTGGTGGGGGCCAGCGAAATCGCCGGCAAGCCGATCGCGCTGCTGCTCACCGAGCGCATGGCCACGACGACGCTGTGTCACATCGCCACGCGCGACCTGCCCAGCCACACGCGGCGTGCGGACGTGCTGGTGGTGGCCGTCGGCAAACCGGGGCTGATCACCGCCGATCACGTGCGCAGCGGCGCGGTCGTCATCGACGTGGGGATCAACCGCGTCACGGCGGCCGATGGAACCAAGAAGACCGTGGGGGACGTGGATTTCGAGGCGGTGCGGCAAAAGGCGGGGTACATCTCGCCGGTGCCCGGCGGCGTCGGACCCATGACCGTCGCCATGCTGCTCAAAAACACGCTCCGCAGCGCCGAGCTTGCCGCCCATCGTTAGCGGGGCCGACCCATGCGGCGCAAACGCCTGCTTTGGACTCTCTGGTTGGCGATCGCGGCGGGAGGAATCGCGCTGGGGGTCTGGCTGTACGTGCAACTTCGGCTCACGCCGCCGACGGCGCTTTCGCTGGACCCGGAAAATCTGGCGGTCCTGTCGCCGCCGGTGATCTCGCCCCCGATCGTGCGGCAGGCAGGCGGCGACGGCGGGGCGGATTATCGCGCGGCCCTGGCCGCGTACGATGCCGATGCCTGCGACGCCTTCGCCAAAAACCCGGCCGGCGATCCGCCCAAGTCCATGCAGCTCGTATTGAATGCGGCGGATAAAACGACAATGGACCTGCTGGCCGAGAATCCCGGCCAGATCATCAATTATCAAAGCGAGCATCCCGCCCTGGAGAATCTGGAGCAGTTGGGCCGGGCGATGGATCGCGCGGGACTGATGCTGCGCCTCAAAAAGCAAACACAGCCGGCGCGGCAATATTTCCAGGCCGTGTACGGCCTGGGATCGGCCCTATACGCCGAGCGGCTCTGTTACGATGAATATCTCAAGGGCATGGGGCTGATGGACGAAGCGGCCACCGGCCTGGCCGAATTGGAAGACCAGCCGCGGCGCTCGCAGCTTCAGCAGCACGTCGCGGCGATGGTGGACTATGATGCCCAAAAAGTGCGGCCGATTTACGAGGCGCTGTACAGCGCCGACCCCGACGAGTCGGCCGTGCACGCGGGGGATGTGTTTGTGTTTGCCGCCAAGAGCCGGGAGAGGATGTTTCGCGTGGAGGCGATCCTGGCCCTGGGCCGAATGCGGTTTAGCGCCGAGCGGAATGCCGATCAAAGGGCGGCGGGGCGATTTATCGCCGATTGCCGAGGCGATTCCGACCCCGTGATCCAGGCGGCCGCGGCCGCCGCGGGCGATCTGAGCGTCGAACAATATCGCATGATCCATTGACAACTCGCGTAAGACATGGCGCATTCTTAAGCAGGGGCGGTGTCGGGTAGGATGGCAGCCGGTTGGAAGGAAACATCCATGAAAAGCCGCAAAGCGTTTACGCTCATCGAATTGCTGGCCGTGATAGGGATTCTGGCGCTGCTGGCCGCGATCCTCCTGCCCGTCATCGGCCATGCCCAGCGTTCGGCGGCGATCACGGCCCAGAAGATGGATTTCCAGACCATCGCCACCGCCCTGGAGAACTACCGCAGCGATTTTGGGGATTATCCGCGGAACGTGATTTTGCCGCGATGGAATACGGCGATCTATGTGCCTAGCCCGGCCATCACGCCGGCGCCGCCTTTTTTGGCCTTGGCGGCGGCGCTGATCGGCCAGGACCCGGGCACGCCGCAGATGCAGACCATCGGGGGTCAGAGTATTTTCGTGCCCGGTGATGGGGCGGAGGGTCTGGGGTTCCGCACAAGGATTCAAGTGGCACAATTGGTACCACCAACGGCACTTGCCACCGACGTGCCGGTGGGATCGGCGTTGGCGATAGTGACGGCGGTGCCTATCACGCTTCCCTACAACTGGGCCCAGGTGCCCAATGATCCATCTTTGCTGGAGGTCATTTCGATTCGATTCTCGCCGGGAACGCAATATGAGGAAACCATCGGGATATCCGCCGTGGTGCCAGCCCACCCTGGGCCACCTCCGTTGGGGCCGTATACGTTGCAGCTTCGGGCGGCGACGCGTTACTTGCATCATGTGATTGATCCTGCACAGCCGCAACTGCTGATGGCAACGGGCAAAGTGTGGCCGGCGTATTTGCCGGCGGATCGGTTTCAAGTGGCGTACGTCGATCCACAGCGCGACTCGACAACGGACGTGCCGACCAACCTTCACATGCCTGTGTTGTTGGATCACTGGGGGGGCGTGATCCAGTATTTCACGCGGTTTGGACCGAACTCGAATCGGGTGAGCGATTCGACGTATAGCACGAACCCGGCGGTGTTCGGCTTGCCGATATTGCCGACCAACATCACCGCCGGGCCGCTCTACGGGTATTCCGCGCCGCCCTCGGTCGACACGACGACACCGATGAACGTGAACAATCCCTACGGAATGAACGCGATTTGGGATCAAAGGGATGGCGTGGCGTTCGTTGACAACACCGATCTGCAAAACCCAAAGCTTGTGACGTGGCAATCGCAAGTCTCGGGCAAGCGGCCGGACTTGACGCTGGCGATCAAATGGATGTTGGGCGACGACAATGGGGACAACTTCATTGCCGGCGGCGAAACCTTGCGTTACACGGGCCCATACATCCTGATATCCGCCGGTCCGGACGGCCCTGATCGCTTCAGCGGTGGATTTTGCGATCTAAGCAGCGTCCCGCAGTTTCAATGGCCAAAAGCCTTCCAGAACAGCGGCAATATTTACAATTTCGAGCGGTAAGCTTCGATTAATGCAGCAGTTGCATCGATTTGCCGGCTGGGGGCCAATATTCTACAATCAAATCCGGCTGGCTGGTCAGTAATTGGCTCGGCCAATCCCCCCAATGCGACTGCCGGATCAGAACAAGCGGAGGAAAATTGCGGAGGCGGCCGTGCGGCTGTTCTCTGAAAGGCCCTTTGAGCAGGTTCGTCTGGAAGAGGTGGCGGCGGCCGCGGGCGTAGGCAAAGGAACGCTCTACATTTATTTCAAGAGCAAGGATGAGCTTTACTACAGCTTGATCTATGACGGGTTTGCCGACCTGGTCAAACGGCTGGAGGAGCAACTTCGTGCCAGCCAATCGGATTATTCCGGTAAAATCCGCGTCATTGTCAGCGGCATGGTCGAATTTGCCCAAAGCCATCCTCAGATGATCGACGTGATGCGGGCCGCGGGCGTTCCCGACGCGAATAGTCCGTGGGGGGCGAAGCTTCGGGAGCTAGCGCAATTGATCGAGAAGGTGATCCGGCAGGGCATTGCGGCCGGGGAACTGGCTGATACCAAGCCGGAGTTGACGGCACTGTATTTTACGGCGATGGTGCGCGCGATCATGCTGCACGGGCCGCGGGAGGCGGATGCCCAGGCGGCGGCGCAGCATGTTTCGGGCGTGATTCTCGGGGGGATCGGAAAGCATGGCAGATGAGGCAGAAGTGGATCATCGTCGGCGTGTCGGTGGCGGTTCTGCTGGCCGCGGGCGGAGGGTATTACTACTGGCGTTCGAGCCGGGCATCGGCGCAGACCTTGCCCTCCGACACGTACAAAACCACGGCCACCAAGGGCGACATCACCCAGAGCGTTGCCTGCACCGGTACGGTGATTTCCAATCTTGACGTGCTGATCAAGTGTCGGGCCAGCGGGCAGATCACCAAACTTCCCTTTGACATCAGCGACCACGTCAAGAAGGGTGATTTGCTGCTCCAGCTCGATCCGATCGACGAGCAGCGCCTGGCGGACCAGGCCGAGGCGACGGTGGCGATCGCCCAGTCGAAGTTGAACGAAGCCAAGCTCAACGAGCGCGTCGCGGAGTTGGATCTGCAGACGGCGACGGCAAAGGCCGATTCGGATGTGGCCTCGGCGCAGGTCAAGGCGACCAATTCTCGCAACAAGGCCAACCGGCAGCAGCAGTTGCTGGAGCAGAAGCTGACCTCGCAGGAGGATTACGAAACCGCGCAAACCGACGCCGCCCAGGCGGAGGCGGATTTGCAGACCGCCAAGATCGCCAAGGAGCAGCTCAAAAGCCAGGCCGCGGCCCTGGAGGTGAAAAAGGAGGACATCACCCTGGCCGAGGCGCAGTTGCGTTCCGACCAGATCGCCCTGGCCAATGCCAAACAGCAGTTGGACTACACGACGTTGCTGGCGCCGATGGATGGCGTGGTGGCGGATTTGCCCGTGGAGCAGGGGACGATCATCTCCTCGGCGATCAGCAACGTCGGCGGCGGCACGACGGTCATGACGTTGTCCGATCTGTCGAAGATTTTCGTCAATGCGGCGGTGGATGAAAGCGACATCGGCGGCGTGCAGGTGGGGCAGAAGGTGCAGATTACGGCCGACGCGTTCCCCGGCCGGCGCTTCGCGGGGACGGTGGTGCGCATCGCCACGCAGGGCGTCAACGTCTCCAACGTCGTGACCTTCGAGGTCAAGATCGAGGTCACCGGCAAGAACAAGCCGCTGCTCAAGCCGCAGATGACCACCAACGTGCAGATCATTGAAGGCTCCAAGTCGGGCGTGGTTCTGCTGCCGATGCAGGCGGTGTTCCGCAAGGAGCACAAGACGCTGGTGAGCGTCGTCAAGGGCGACGGCACCACGGAGGACCGGGAGGTGCAGACGGGGATCGACGACGGCAACAACGAGGAGATCGTTTCGGGCATCAACGTCGGCGACACGGTGCTGGTGCATCGCAACGAATCCAACAGCCGCTGGAGCGGGGGTCCCAATCGGCCGCCGACTTTCCCGCCGGGCGGCGGAGGCAGGCGGTGATCATACGCGCCGAACATCTGGTCAAGACGTACCTCCTGGGCGGCCAGGAGGTGCGCGCGTTGGATGACCTGAGCCTGGAGATCGAGGCCGGCGAGATGGTGGCCATTCGCGGCCCCTCGGGCAGCGGCAAATCGACGCTGATGAACATCCTGGGTTGCCTGGATCGGGCGGACAGCGGGCGCTATTTCCTGGCCGAACAGGACGTCTCTGACATGTCGAACAATGCCCTGGCGGAGATTCGCAACCGGCGCATCGGGTTCGTCTTTCAGAACTTCAATCTGTTGCCGCGGATGACCGCCCTGGAGAACGTCGAGCTGCCGCTGCATTATGCGGCGCGTCGGGACGCGGTGCAGCGGGCCAAGGAAGCCCTGCTGACCGTCGGCCTGGGAGACCGCATGCACCACGAGCCGAATCAGCTTTCCGGCGGCCAGCGGCAGCGCGTGGCGGTGGCGCGGGCGCTGGTGAACGATCCGTCCATCCTGCTGACGGATGAGCCGACCGGATCGCTGGACAGCCGCACCGGCGAAGAGATTCTGGCCCTGTTCAAGCATCTCAACGCGCAGGGCCGCACGATTTTGGTGGTGACGCACGACTCCAACGTGGCGGCGCATTGTCAGCGCGAGGTTTATTTGCACGACGGCAGAGTGGCCGACCCGGCCGACCCGGCGGTGGCCGCCGGACAGGTTGCCCACGATCAGGAGACGCCTTGGGTGGCGCAGCCGGCCAGCCACTAGCAACCAGCAACCAGCAACTTCTCATGCTTTTCTGGATGATCGTCAAAGTCGCGCTCAAGAGCCTGTCGGCGAACAAGCTCCGCTCAGTGCTGGCGATGCTGGGGATCATCATCGGCGTGGGGGCGGTGATCACCAATCTGGCCATCGGCAGCGGGACGCGGCAGCAGGTGATCGCCCGATTCTCGGCCATGGGAACCAACCTCCTGGTCGTCCGCCCCGCCCAGCGCGGCAGCGGGGGCGTGATGTCCGGCACGCAGCAGAATCTGACCGTCGACGATGCCCAGGCGATCCTCAAGCTCTCCGGCGTCGCCGCCGTCGCGCCGGTCGTCGGCCGCAACGTGCAGGCCAAGTACCTGAGCCAAAACACCAACGTGAACATGACCGGCTCGGCCACGACCTATCTGTCCATCCGCGATTTCCAGATCGAGCGCGGCAGAAATTTCGCCGACCAGGACGTCGATCATTGGGCCCGCGTCGCCGTTCTGGGTCCGGTCACGGCGTCGAATCTGTTCGGCGTTTCCGACGCCGTGGATCAGACGATCAAGATCAACTCGATCAACTTTCGCGTGATCGGCGTGCTCAAAAGCAAGGGCGATCAGGGGTGGTTTAATCCGGACGACCAGATCATCATTCCCTACACCACGGCGATGCACATCTTGATGGGCGTGATCAATGTGCGCGAGATCGACGTGGAAGCCGCCGACAACGCCAATATCAATTCGGTGCAGTCCGATCTGGAAACGCTGCTGCGCCGGCTGCACAAAACCCAGCCGGGCGCGCCCAGCGACGTGGACATCCGCAACCAAGCCGACCTCATCGCCACCGTCACCGAGACGCAGAACCAGTTCATCGTATTTCTGGGGGTCGTCGGCGGGGTGTCGCTGCTGGTCGGCGGCATCGGAATCATGAACATCATGCTCGTCACCGTGACCGAACGCACGCGCGAGATCGGCATCCGCAAGGCCATCGGGGCGCGCGAGTTCGACATCCTCAGCCAGTTTCTCATCGAGGCGCTGCTGATGAGCGGCGTCGGCGGTTTGGTGGGCGCCGGGCTGGGAATCGGCGCCTCCTGGGCGGTCCGATCCTGGACCAGCTATGCGACGATCGTCAGTCCGTTCAGCGTGATGCTCGCCATGTTCGTGGCCGGGGTGGTCGGAATCTTCTTTGGATTTTATCCCGCCACCCGGGCGGCCAAGCTCGATCCCATCGAGGCGCTTCGCTATGAATGACAAATCCTTCTGCCCCGTGCTGATCCGCGCCGCCGTCGGCGCGTGCATCATCCTGGTTGCCGGATGTTCGGTCGATCAGAGAAAAGAAGTCGCCACCTACCGCAAGGTGATCGACGCCAACCAACCGGCCGCCGTCCGCGTCGCTCCCGGCGCGGTCGTCACGTTGACCGATGCCCTGGCCCTGGCCAACCAGAACGAGGAGCGCCTGGCCATCCAGGGCGAGACTTACCTTCAGGCCCTGATCGACAAGGACAGGGCGTTCGTCGCCTTTTTGCCGACCGTGAACCTGGCTCCCAGCTATCAGCTCGCCAGCGTCGGCAACGCTACCTTCGGGGCCACGAGCCATCAGACGCAGGTGCCGGTCAATGCCCAGGCCAATCTGTTCAACGGATTTCGCGACTATCACGCCCTCAAAGCCGCCGAGGCCGGCATCGAGCAGCAAAAGCAGTTGGTCCTCGACCTGCAACAAACCGTCCTGCTGGACGTAGCCCAGACCTATTACCAGATTTTGGCCAGCGAGCAGTCGGTGGAGGTGCTGACCAATTCCCTGGCGGTGCAGCGGGCGCGCGTGCAGAACATCCAGGCCCAGGCCAAAGTGGGAACGGCCCGGCCCCTGGACGTGGCGCAGGCGCAGGCGCAGCTCTCGGCGACGCAGGTGTCGCTGAACTCGGCCCGCGCCGATGTGCTCAACGGCCGGTCGCTGCTGGCGTACCTGGTGGATGCGCCGATCGAGGACAATCCGCTGCGGGATGATTACGAGCCGCCGGCGGATCTGGCGCCGCTGGCCGGTTGGCAGGCCCAGGCCGAGGCCGGACGCCAAGACCTCCTGGCCGCCGCGGCGGCCGTCAAGTCCGCACGCGAAAACGTCGAGGTCGCCTTCGGACAGTACTATCCATCCGTGGATCTGAACCTGAACTACCAGCTTTACGATGAGGCGCTGTCCGGCGGCGGGGCGTGGACCGGACTGCTCTCCCTGAACCTGCCGATCTTCACCGGCGGATTGATCGAGGCGAACGTGCGCACCGCCTGGTCGCAGTTCCGACAGGCCGCCTTGACGCAGGCGCAGCTTCGCCGGCAGATCGACCAGATCGTCGAGACCGCGTACGTGAATCTCGATCTGGCCCGCCGCCAGCTTCGTGAATTGCAGGTCGAAGTGGAGGCGGCCCGGCAGGCGCTGTACCTGGCCGACCAACTCTACCACGCCGGCAACGGCACGCTTCTGGATGTCCTGATCGCCCAGGACACGCTGCTGTCCACCCAACTGCAACTGACCACTGAGCAGTTCACGCAGAAGACGGCCTACTTCAACCTGCTGCGAACGGTCGGCACGCTGAAGCTGCAGATGACCAGCGCCACCCGGCCCTCGCAGCAGCACATTCGCGAACTGGCCACGCAGCCGACCACCATCCCCACCACCCGGCCATGAAAACGTTCGCGGCACTTTTGGTCGGGGCCGGGAAAATGGGCCGGGCGTGGGCCCAAACGCTGGGCGATTGCGACCGCGTGCGCACCGTCGGCTGGGTCGACAACCGCCCCGGCGCCGCGGCCGAGGCGATCGAGAATCTCAAACTCTCCGCCGTCACCGCCTACGACGATCTTGGCCAAGCCTTGGCCCAGCAGCGGCCGGATTTTGTCCTCAACGTCACTTCGCCCGATGCCCATGTCGCGGTGACCCTGGCCGCACTGAAGGCCGGCGCCGCCGTCCTGAGCGAAAAACCGATGGCCGATTCGCTTACGCGGGCGCGAAAATTGATCGCCGCCGGCGAAAAGGCCGGCAAACTTCTCATGGTCAGCCAAAGCCGCCGCTATCACGCCGGCGCTGTGGCGTTCCGCCAGCTCATCCGCGATCACCTGGGCGGCCTGGGAATCCTCAACAGCGACTTCTTCCTCGGCGCCCACTTCGACGGATTCCGCAACGAGATGGAAAACGTCCTGCTGCTGGACATGGCCAGCCACAACTTCGACAGCGCCCGCTTCTTCAGCGGCCAAGAGCCGATCAGCGTTTACTGCGAGCAATTCAACCCAAGCTGGAGTTGGTACAAAGGCGCCGACAGCGCCGTGGCGATTTTCGAGATGACCGGCGGCCTGCGCTACACCTACCGCGGAAGCTGGTGCGCCGACGGCCTGCCGACAAGCTGGGAATCGCAGTGGCGTGCCCACGGCCCCCGCGGCGCAGCGACTTGGGACGGCGAAACCGCCCCCATCGCCGCCCGCGTCACGGGAGACAAGGACCTGATCCGCGACTGCCAAAAGATCACCGCCACACCGCCCGATCTGCCCTTCGGCGGCATCGCCGGCTCGCTCCGCGAATTCCTCGACGCCCTGGAGACCGGGCGCAGGCCCCAAGGCGAATGTCACGACAACATCAAGAGTTTGGCCATGGTCTTCGCCGCCGTCGAATCGGCCCAAACGGGAAAACGCGTGAAAGTGCGGGGGTAATTTGCGGCGCAGTGCGTAAATGGTATCATTCGTAGCATGTCCGCGTCCGGGGCATCGGCCACGTTGGAGCCGCTGGTCTTTCTGGAAGACGAGCCTGTCGTCAACCACCGGGTTGACGAGCTGGGCTTGTCGACCTTCGCGCACATCGTGGCCGGCGCCGCCCTGGGGACGGCCGGGCCGTTCACCATCGGCATCTTCGGCGATTGGGGCCAGGGGAAAAGCTCCGTATTGAAACAGACTCGCAGCCTTCTGGATGAAGCGTCCAGCCCCGATCTGCCCATCGTCACGGTGATGTTCAACGCCTGGCAGTTCGAGCAGGAAGAGCACCCGATCGTGCCCCTGGTGGCCGCGATCGTGGAGGCCCTGGAGGAAAAGCTCGAGGAGTGGAAAAGCCAAGGCGGGAAAATCCTTGACCGGGCAAAGACATCGCTCGAGTCGATATCCGCGACGTTGCGCGCGATCGCCTACTCTTCCTCGGCCAAGATTGGCGGAGGCGTCGAATTGGCATTCGATGCCGCAAAAGTGATCGAGCGATACGACGAGATCAAAAAGAAAACCCGAGAGCCGCTATTGAGTCCCACGTTGCATCACGTGGCTCTTAAGACGTTGGCCGAAACCGCAGGGACGGAAAAGAAGGATCAGCCACCACTTTACAAAATCGTCGTTTTGATTGACGACCTGGATCGCTGCCTGCCGCCGCTGGCGCTGCGCATGCTGGAGAGCACCAAAGTCGTCCTCGCCCAGCGTGGCTTCATCTTCGTGCTGGCCTTGGATCATCGGATCGTGCAGGGGTATCTGACGTATCGCTACGCGACGGATTTCCACGTCAAGGATTACGACGCGGGGCCGTCGTACCTCGACAAAATCGTGCAGTTGCCCCTGTACGTGCCCGCGCACCATGAGCGTTTCGATGCGTATATCGGAAAGCTGATGGATCGGCCGGAAATGCAAACCAAATCCAACAAGGAGGTCAGGGAGGCGGTCATTCAGTTGAAGGAAGTGTTGGCGGTCGGGTTGGACGCCAATCCGCGCAAGCTGCTGCGCTTCGTCAACAATTTGATCGTCGATCGGTGCCTTTGGATGCTCATGGAGCGGCACGTGGACGCAGCCCTTTTGGGCTTGTGCGCGGTGGCGCGCATTATTCGCAACCATCTAGGCGATGGGCGTTATCAGATGCTGTTGAGGTCCCAGGAACTGTGCCAGACCCTGGCCGCGGGGGGAATCGTTAAGCTTCGCGGGTCCATCAAATCCATTTCATCCGATTGGCAAGGCCATCGCATCCAGGAGATCTGCACCGCCTTGGAACAAAAAGAGTTCCTCGGCAAGCTGTTCCAAACCGAGCCGGGGCGCCAGTGGCTTTCGGAGCCATCCAGCAGAGCCAAGGTGGATCGTTTCCTGGCCATGCGTGATGAATCAGGTGGCTCGACGTTGACCGGTCGCGCAGCCATCGAGAACGCTATCCGGCGGGCTCTTAAGCTACCCAAGGGCACAGTCATCACGGAAGAAGAGGGACGAGTTGTTACCGTGCTTGATCTTATCGGAACTCCCATTGCGGATGGCGATCTTGCGTTGATAGCGCAATTGCCATCGCTCCGAGAACTTCGCCTTGACGCCACGCAGGTGACCGACGCGGGCCTGGTGCATCTGCAAAAGCTTCCGAACCTGGAGTCGCTATTGCTCGCCGCCACCCGGGTGACCGACGCGGGCCTGTTGCATCTGCAAAAGCTTCAGAAGCTCAAGGGGCTGTCGCTCGACGAGACCCAGGTGACCGACGCGGGTCTGTTGCATCTGCAAAAGCTTCAGAACCTGGAGCGGCTGTCGCTCTTCGGGACCCAGGTGACGGACGCGGGACTGGTGTATCTGGAAAAGCTTCAGAACCTGAGGCGGCTGTGGCTCATGGGGACCCAGGTGACGGACGCGGGCCTGGTGCGTCTGCAAATGCTTCAGAACCTGGTGCAGCTATTGCTCGCCAAGACCCATGTGACGGATGCGGGCCTGGTGTATCTGCAAGAGCTTCAGAACCTGGAGGAGGTGTCGCTCGACCAGACCCAGGTGACGGACGGGGGACTGATGCATCTGAAAGGGCTTGCGAAGCTGAAGTGGCTGTCGCTCTCCGCCACGCGGGTGACGGACGCGGGCGTGGCGAATTTAAAAGCTGCGTTGCCGCAACTTGAAGTTCTCCGGTAACGGGTCCCGCCTTGGCAAAGCCGGCGACGCTCCTGTACATTACCTCGAATTTTGTCCGCTCGAAGTGCGACGTATGCCGCGACGCAGCGATATTCACTGCATCCTCATCATCGGGTCCGGGCCGATCGTCATCGGCCAGGGGTGCGAATTTGACTACTCCGGCGTGCAGGCGTGCCGGGCCCTGAAGGAAGAGAAGTACCGCATCGTGCTGATCAACAGCAATCCGGCAACCATTATGACCGATCCGGAGTTCGCCGATGCGACGTACATCGAGCCGATCACGCCGGAGGCGGTGGCGAAGATTTTGGAGCTGGAAAAGTCGCGCGGCACGCCGATCGACGCGGTGTTGCCGACGCTGGGAGGGCAGACCGGGCTGAATACGGCCGTCGCCTGCTACGACCAGGGGCTGTTCGACAAATACGGCGTCAAGATGATCGGGGCCAACCGCGAAGCGATCTACCGCGGCGAGGATCGCCAGGTCTTCAAGGAGCTGATGATCAAGATCGGGCTGAAGGTGCCGCGGTCGGGGGTGGTGCATTCGCTGGACGATGGGCGAAAAGTGATGGCCGAGATCGGGCTGCCGGTCATCAGCCGTCCGGCGTTTACCCTGGGGGGCACCGGCGGCGGGATCGCCTACAACGTCGAGGAATTTGAAGCGATCGTGCAGCGCGGCCTGGACGCTTCGCCCGTCCACGAAGTGCTCATCGAGCAATCCGTCATCGGGTGGAAGGAATACGAGATGGAGGTGATGCGCGACAAGAACGACAACGTCGTCATCATCTGCTCGATTGAGAACGTCGATCCCATGGGCGTGCACACGGGCGATTCGATCACGGTGGCGCCCATCCAGACGCTGACGGACAAGGAATATCAGCGCATGCGCGATGCGGCCATCGCGGTCATCCGCGCGGTCGGCGTGGAGACCGGCGGGAGCAACATCCAATTCGCCGTGAATCCGGACAACGGCGAGATGATCATCGTGGAGATGAACCCGCGCGTCAGCCGATCGTCGGCCCTGGCCTCCAAGGCTACGGGATATCCGATCGCCAAATTGGCCGCCAAGTTGGCCGTCGGCTACACGCTGGATGAACTGCCCAATTACATCACCAGCAAGAAAGCCAAGGATGCCACGTGGGAGTATTACACCTCCGCCTGCTTCGAGCCGACGATCGACTATTGCGTGATTAAGATTCCGCGTTGGACGTTTGAGAAATTCCCCGATGCGGACGAGACGCTGACCAGCCAGATGAAAAGCGTCGGCGAGGCGATGGCCATTGGGCGCACGTTCAAGGAGGCGCTGCAAAAGGGGATTCGCTCGATGGAGGTGAAGCGCTTTGGATTGGGTTTGGATCAGTACGACAAGTGGCTCAACGCCCAGCGCGGCGCCGCCGGTGCTAAGACTAGCGGCGATGCCAGCGACAAGACGGCGCAGGGCGAATCGCTGGACCAGGAATGGCCGATCCCCGCGGAGAAGCTGCACCGCAAATTGGCCGTGCCCAGCCAGGGCCGCCTCTATTACATCCGCTACGCCATGAAGATGGGGTGGTCGATCGATCAGATTTACGAGCTGACCAAGATCGACCGGTGGTTTTTGGCGCAGATGAAGGAGCTGGTCGATTTTGAGACGACGCTGCTGAGCTGCGGCGGGCAAGCGGATATCTTGCGGCGGGCCAAGCAATGGGGCTACAGCGATGTGCAGTTGGCCAACGCCGCGCGAGTCACGCCCAAGGCGATGCGGGCGATGCGCGAAAAGGCGGGGATCAAGCCGGTGTACAAGCTCGTGGACACCTGCGCCGCCGAATTCGAGGCCTCCACGCCGTATTACTACTCGAGCTACGAGCAGCCGATGAGCGTCAACGGCCAGACGGTGGTCGAAGATGAAATCCGTCTCAGCGACACGCCCAAGGTCATCATCATCGGCGGCGGGCCGAATCGCATCGGGCAGGGGATCGAATTCGATTACTGCTGCGTGCAGGCGGCCTTTGCCATGAAAGAGCTGGGGTTGGAATCGGTAATGGTCAATTCCAATCCCGAGACGGTGAGCACCGATTACGACACCAGCGACCTGCTGTTTTTCGAGCCACTGACGCACGAGGATATTTTGAATATCTGCCAGCGGCTCGATGGTGGGGATCGCAAGCTGCTCAAAGGCGTGATCGTGCAGTTCGGCGGGCAGACGCCGTTGAATCTGGCGCGCGGGCTCAAGGAAGCGGGGGTGCCGATTTTAGGCACCACGGTGGAGTCGCTGGACGAGGCGGGGGATCGGGAACAGTTTCGGGCCCTGCTGCAAAAGCTGAAACTGCGGCAGCCGGACAATGGAATCGCGCGATCGATCGCCGAGGCGCGCAAGGTCGCCCGAACCATCGGCTATCCGGTGCTGGTGCGGCCCAGTTTCGTGCTGGGCGGACGGGCCATGGAGATCGTGTCGGATGAGGATCAGCTCAACTACTACATGGCCAACGCGGTCGAGGCGTCCACCATCGCCAATGCGCCGATCCTGATCGACAAGTTCATCGACGCGGCGACGGAGGTGGATGTCGACTGCATCGCGGATTTCGATCCCAGCGGAACCAACGGCACCGGCAAAGCCATCATCATCGGCGTGATGGAACACATCGAGGAAGCCGGCATCCACAGCGGCGATTCGGCCTGCTCGCTCCCGCCGTATTCGTTGCCCAAGGAGATCGTCGAGGAACTGAAACGTCAGACACGCGAGCTGGCCAAGGCGCTGCGTGTGTGCGGACTGATGAACGTTCAATACGCGATCAAGGGCGGGCAAATCTACGTGATCGAGGTGAATCCGCGTGCCAGCCGAACGGTGCCGTACGTTTCCAAGGCGACCGGCGTGCCGTGGGCCAAGATCGCGGCCAAAATCATGGCGGGAGTGTCCATCGCGGAATTGGGCGTCGAGGAATTGCCCGATCCCAAGCACACCTCCGTGAAGGAAGTGGTCTTTCCGTTCAACAAATTCCCGGGGGTGGACATCATTCTGGGTCCGGAGATGCGTTCGACGGGCGAAGTGATGGGGATCGACGCGGACTTTCCGCGTGCGTTTGCCAAGAGCCAGATCGCGGCCGGCATGACCCTGCCCACCGGCGGCACCGTCTTCATCTCCGTGCGAAACGAGGACAAGGAGGCGATCGTGCCGGTGGCCAAGGCGTTGCACGAGGCGGGGTTCCAGATCATCGCGACGGCGGGGACGCATGCGGCCCTGGCCCGTCACGAGGTGCCGGCCGAGCGCATCAGCAAACTCGGCGAAGGCCGGCCCAACATCAACGACTTCATCAAGAACGGCAAAGTCCACCTCATCGTCAACACGCCGACCAAAAAAGGGCCGGCCACCGACGAAGGGAAGATTCGGGCGATGTCCGTGCTGCATCGGGTTCCCATCGTGACGACGATCACGGGGGCCAGCGCGGCGGCGCGGGCGATCAAGGCGATGCAGTGCGGCGGCTGGGGCGTCAAGCCTCTGCAAAGCTACTTTGGAAAATGCCCAGTGAATTGATCACCAGAAAATCAGGCGGCGGGCGACTCGCCAATACGCCGCCAGCAGGGGATTGCCCACGCGGGCCAGCAGGGGGCTGTGGATTTCGGGAAAGTCGATGCGACCTAGAAAGTCGCGTGTGAATTCGCGGTCGCCGATGCGCCGGCGGCGCTGGGCGTCCCGGCGGCGGCGCAGCAGTCGCGCCAGATTCTTGCCCGACATGAAAAACGCGCAGGCGCGCAGCTTCTGCCGCAGGATTTTGTTTCGCCAAGCGAAATAGAACTGGCCCGCTTCCATCAGCAGCAGGGCCGGCAGGATCAGCAGGAGCGTGGGAATCCTGTAATACTTCGCCAGCAGATACCAGCGATTACGCTCCAGAAAGTAATAAAACCGATAGTCGCGTTGGAAGTTGTATTGGTGCCAGACGACGGCCGCGGGGACGTAATCGACGCGATGGCCAAGCTGGCGCAATTTCCAGCCCAGGTCCGCGTCTTCCAGGTAGAGAAAAAACAGCTCGTCGAACGGCCGATCGGGGCCGACGGCGTCGGTGCGGATCATCAGGGCGGCGCCGGAGGGGAAGTCAATCGGGCGCGGCCGGTCAAGCGAGCCGTCGTCGATGCGTCCGTAGGCGCTGACCAGGCCGAAGCCCAGGAAATGGGACTGATTGCCGGCGGAGTTGAAGCGGTCTTTTTGCGGCCAGAGGAGCAGCTTGGGCTGTGCGGCGGCGACGGCGGGGTGTTGTTGCAGGTGATCCACCAGGGCGGCCAGCCAGCCGGATTTCACGATCGTGTCCTGGTTCAGCAGGGCCAGGTAGTGTGCCTGCGGATAACTGCGGCGGGCGTGATCCCAGCCGGCGTTGGCGCCGTCGCCATAGCCGCGGTTGTCGTCCAAGGTGACCAAATCGACGGCGGGGAAATTCTGCCGCACAAACTCGGCGCTGCCGTCGGTGCTGGCGTTGTCGATGACGATGACGCGGCGGGCCAGGCCGGGATCCTGTGAATCCAGAACGGATCGGAGGCAATCGTGCAGGACGCGGCGTCCGTTGAAGCAGACGACCAAGACGGCGACCTGGGGTGGTTCAGGATTTGCTGTCATCGGCTGGCGGGCCCGGAGGCGTGTCCGCGGCGTTGCGGTCGCTCATGCCGTGCTTTTCCATGATGATGCCGACGATCTGCGCCAGCGTGGAGATTTTGCGGTCCTGCAGGCTGACGATGGTGAGCAGTTCGAAGACCATGAGTATGAGGAAGGCCACGACGCACAGGACGGAGACGGTGTGGTACTCGATGCGCAATTTTTCGGCCAGCCAACCGACGCCGGTGGGCCAAACGGCCAGCACCAGAAACGGCAGCCCGGTGATGGTGAACAGGAGCATGTGCCGTTCCTTGAGGCGGTAGGTTCGCAGGCGGAGGACCGCCGCGATCAGGACCGTCGCGCCGAACAAGAGCAGGATGATGCGAGCGATCATGGCGATGGTGCTCAAGGCAAGTCGAGCTTGCTGCTGGGCCAGGGTTGGCGGACCATGTCCAAGAGCAGGCAGACGCCCACTTTCAGCACGTAAAACAGGCCCGCGGCCAGAGAGATGCTGCTCTTGCCGTACATGCGGCGGCGCATGAGCGCCGGCACTTCCACGACCTTGAATTTCGAGCGGTGCAGAAGCAGCACGACCTCCGGCTCCGGATAATCCTCCGGATACCAGTGGGCGTAGGCGCGAATGACTCGGCGATTGACGGCGCGGAAACCGCTGGTGCAATCGGTGATCTGCAAGCCCGAAAGCAGGCGAATCCAGGCGCTGAGCAACCGGATGCCCATCATGCGGGGCATGGAGGTGCGGAATCGGCTTGTGGCCAGGAAGCGCGATCCGACGACCAGGTCAGCGCCGGTGCTCTGGAGCGTTCGGATGAGTTGCCGCACGCCGCTGGGACGGTGCTGTCCGTCGGCGTCGACTTGCACGGCCACGTCGTAGCGATGCAGCGCGGCGTAGCGGTAGCCGGTCTGCATGGCGCCGCCGATGCCCAGGTTAAACGGCAGACTCACCACGCGGGTGTTGGGCGGCACGTTGCGCACGGTGTCATCCGTCGAGCCATCGTCGATCACCAGCACGTCGTAGTCCGGAAGCAGCCGGTTGACCCGCCGCACCAGCCGGCCGACGGATTTACTTTCGTTGAATGCGGGGATGATGATGAGACACTTCAGCTTGGCAGGCGAGGGCGGCGCTTGCGGCGGCGGTTGCCCTGCCGGCAGGGGAATGTCCCGCATGACCGGAAGGGGCTTGAGGCCGGTGGACTGAAGAGTCGGTGTTAACACCACCATAATCCCGCTGACTTTACCGAATGCCCCATGCCGACGCGAGCCCCTTTTTGCGGAATCTACAGCGGCCCAGGAAACGCCGGGATTAACCGACCGCCGCGTTGGTCAGGATGGTCAGGCGGTTATCGAGCATCTGGGCGATGCCGCCGGTGATGCGGTACAGCCGCCTCTGACCCGAGACCAGATCCAGACGCAGGGGGCCGTTGCCGAGCTTGGCCAGCAGCGGGGCGCGATCGGTGAGGATGCCGAGCCAGCCATCCTCGGCCGGAATGATCGCCTGCGTCACCGATTCATCCAGCACTTGCTGCTCGGGCGTAACCAGGACGCATCGAAAAGCCATGAAGGCAAGTCTAAGACCCCCCGCTGCGAAGGTCAATTTTCGGACCGATTGCCGCGGCACGTTGGTTGCCAAACGCACCCGGTGGGATATGATGATGCATCAGGAATTGACCACCGCGCGGGCCGCGCGGTGGTTGTTGTTTTGGCGGGCGCCGGCTTCAATCGCGACCACGCACGATCAGCCGTCGGCCTAGACGTTAGTTCCGCCAGTGAAGGAGCTTGTCGCCATGGAGTTCATCAGTGCTGAGGAAAAGGCCGTCCTGGAGAAAAAACGCCAGGAACTGTTCAAGGCCCAGGTGGAGGCGCAGGAGCGCATCCGCAAGGCGGCCAGCCTCGGCGATCTGTCGGAAAACGCCGAATATCACTTCGCCAAGGATGAGAACCGCAACATCCAGCGCCAACTGGCGGAGTTGGAGGCGAAATTAAAGAGCCTCTCGGTGGTTTCCAACGACGACGTGCCGGAAGACGTGGTGTTCATCGGCCACACGGTGAAACTGCTGGATTTGGACGACGACAGCGAGCAGTTGGTGCATCTGGTCGGCCAGGCGCAGCCGCCCAGCGGCGACAGCGACGTCATGCCGGTCAGCGCCAACAGCCCCATGGGCCAAGCGCTGATCAAGGCCCACGTGGGCGACACGATCAAAGTCAAAGCCCCGCGCGGGACGATGCAGTTCAAGGTGCTGGAGATTGTCCAATGACAAGCCGGCCACGGTTCGGGCGGCGCGCCGGCTGGCGAACCTGCCGCGATAGCTCAATCGGCAGAGCACCGGTTTTGTAAACCGAAGGTTGCCGGTTCAACTCCGGCTCGCGGCTCTATCAGTGCGTCGTCATTGTCGCGTGAACCGGCCGCCGTGCGATCCATACAATGGGGATCGCGGCCAAGAACACGAAGGCGGAAAGCCAGAAAACGTCATCAATGCCGCGCACCGAAGCTTGGCGAGCGACTTCAAAGGCGAGTTGCGCATCAGCGGCGGCTCGCGGCAGGCCGGCGGCGGTGGCTACGTCCACAGCATTCCGATAGCCCGGATCGAAGGACCCGAGGCGTTCCACCAGTGCAGAAGCGTGCAGCACGGTGCGGTGATCCCACAGGGTGATGGCGAGTGAAGCAGCGAAACTGCCAATCGTCATTCGACAGAAGTTTTGCATGCCGGACCCCAAAGCGGCCTTGTTTGGCGACAGATCGGCCAGTGACATGGTGACCAGCGGCGGCATCAGCAGCGCCATGCCGATGCCGGTAATCCACTGGGGGTACGCAATGGCGGCATAGTCCGCGTCGGTGCTGTAACCCGCGCGAATAAAACCGGCCACAGCAAGCACGATCAAACCGATCGTTGCAAAATAGCGAGCATCCACACGGGCCAGACTCACGCCGACGAGCGGGCTGAACAACAGCGCCAGAATGCCCATGGGCGCCAAGACCAAACCAGCCCAGATCGCCGTATAACCCATTTGCGTTTGCAGCCATAGAGGCTGCACGACCATCGTCGCAAACAGCGCGGCGAACCCAAAGCACAAGCCGCCCACACCGCCAAGGAAGGAACGGTTCCGAAAGAGGCGCAAGTCAACGATGGGATGGTCCGTGTTGATCTCCCACGCCAAAAAGAGCATGAAGCCCGCGGCGCAGACGGCGGCGAGCGCACCGATCAGGTGGGACTCAAACCAGTCAAGCTCGTGGCCTTTGTCGAGGACGATCTGCAGCGCGCTGACCCACACGAGGATGAGTCCCAACCCAACCCAGTCCACGGGGGCGCGCCAAGTCTCGGATTCCCGATCGTGGAGCAACTCCCACGCCAGGAAGACAACCAACACCCCGACGGGAATGTTGATGAAGAATATCCATCGCCAGTTAATGTTGTCTGTGATCCAACCGCCCAACACGGGTCCCAAGACGGGGGCGATCAGGACAGTCATGGCCCAGACCGCCATTCCCAAGTCTCGCTTCGCCGGCGGGTAAGAAGCCAGGAGCAGCGATTGGGACAGCGATACGATGAGCCCGCTCACCGCGCCCTGGGCGATGCGGCAGGCGATCAGCATCTCGAAGCTCGTCGAAAGACCACAAGCAAACGAGGCAAGGGTGAATAGGGCTGTTGCGACCAGGAACACCCGTACCTGCCCGAAGCGTCCCGTGAGAAACCCGGTGAGAAGCATGGAAATGGCGCTAGCCACGGCATAGGTGGTGATCACCCAGGTACCCTGATTCGGGCTCACCCCCAGGTCGCCTGCGATGGAGGGCACTGACACGTTGGCAATGGTGATGTCGAGCACCTCCATGAAGTTCCCCATGGCCAAAGCGAAAGTGACCAGCAAAAGCGTCCATCCGCGCAGCGGTGGTTTCTCTGCCATAACGCCTCGTGATCAGTTCTGGGCTGGATGGGAGGAGGAACTCGCCCCGCCGATATCATGGAGAATGATGCGATTGATTCGCTCTTCAATCGTCGGCGGAATGCCGCCGATGGCGCTGGTGTGCAAGGCCGGCTCTGTGCGTGGTGACTGCGTCAAAACCAGGCCGGATTGGTCGTCAATGGCTACGTTCACCGTCATGGACAGCCCCACGCGCAACGGATGGGCCTGCAGTTCCGCCGGGATCAGAGTAATGCGCACAGGCAAGCGCTGGATGATCTTGATCCAGTTGCCGCTGGCGTTCTGTGAGGGAATCAAGGCAAAGGCCGCGCCGGTCCCCGCGCCAATGCCTGCGACGGTGCCGTGGTATTTCATTGCGGAACCGTACTGGTCCGACCAAAGTTCAACCTTCTGTCCGATGCGGAGCCGGTCCAGTTGGTTCTCTCTAAAATTGGCTTCCACCCAGACTTCATCCAAGGGGATCACCGCCAAGAGCGGCATGCCCGGCTGGATGCGTTGGCCGAGTTGCACCGTTCGTTTGGCGACCCAGCCTCCGCTGGGCGACCGTACACGCATACGCGATTCCTCCAGAAGGGCCTGGCGCAGCCGCGCGGCAGCCGCCAGCACTTGCGGATGGGTGTCCACGGTGGTTTTGTCCACCGGTACGCGCGCGGCGGCCAGCGATGTTTCCGCCAAGTTGACGGCTGCACGCGCGGCAGCAACGGCGTCACGGGCATGTTGTATCTCTTCAACGGAGAGGACCGAGCCGTCGGCCGGCAAGCCCTCTCGCCGGGCAAGATCCGCCTCGGCCCTTGCCAGGTCTGTGCGCCGTGCCGCTACTTGTGCTTCCTGCCGGGCCACTTCGGCAAAGAGTTCATTCACTTGTCGCACCGCGATCCCTAGGTTCGCCTCGGCCTGTTGCACCGCCACTTGCGCATCGGCTGCGTCAAGTACCACCAGCACCTGCCCCGCCTCGACCCTGTCGGTGTCATCGGCCGCCACAGCCACCACCGTGCCGCTGGTCTGGGCGGTCAACGGAATGACATTGCCGACGACATAGGCGTCGTTCGTGGTTTCCCGATGGCGCGCCACCGTCCACCACCATGCGGCCACACCGAAACCGGCGAGCAACATCAGGAAAATGACGATGAGCAAGGTGCGGCGCCTGCGTGCGGCGGATCCGGGAACAGCTTGGGTTGCGGGGGCGTCAGTCATGGTCTGGGATCTTTCTTTCAAGGGTGGCCGTTGTCGGCGGAGTCTGCGCCGTGACGGAGGCAAGCGCGGCGTCCGGCTCCCACCCGCCGCCCAATGCCTTGGCCAATGCCACCGTATCGAGCAACTGTGCCAACTGCACTTGTTGGCGCAAAATCTCGGCCTGAAGCGTTGCTTGCCGGCGGAGGAGAACCGTGAGATCGTCCGTCAGGCCACGTTGCCGGAGTTCGGCCGTCAACTGTTCGCTATGAAGACTTTCTCTCCAGCAGCGTTCCGCCGCCTCTGCACGTTGGCGGTCCTGCTCCAAGGCGCTCAGAGCGTCGGCGACGTCCTTCTGCGCGAGCAAGAGGGTTCCTTGATAGGCAACGAGGGCTTGTTCAACGCGTGCGTCGGCGACCTTGATAAGGCTTCTTACCCGCCCCCAGTCCAGAAGGTTCCAACGTACTGTCGGCCCCGCGAACCACAGTATCGAGCCGTTCGACACGAGACCCCGCGGCTGGGTTGAGAACATTACGAACGAGCCGCTCAACGTCAGCCGTGGGTACAGGTCGGCCTTGGCCACGCCGACACGGGCGGTGGCGGCGGCTAGCTGGCGTTCCACACGGCGCAGATCGGGCCGCCTGCGCAGCAGATCAGCCGGGACTCCCACAGCCAATTCGCCAGGCAACGCGGGCAAGGAACATTCCACCGCCAAACTGGCATCGTTCTGACCCGGCGCCTCACCGATGAGCGCGGAAATGCTGTGTCGAGTTTGCTCCTCCGCAGCCACAAGCAGTGGAAGATTTGCCTCGGCGGCTGCGACGGCAGCCTGCGCGGCCGCCATGTCGGCGTCGGTGGCCAAGCCGTGGGTCCGTTTCTTCTGGACGATGTCCCGCTGCGCGGTCGTCAGCCGCACCTGCTCCTCTGCTAGATGCCGCTGAGTTTGCAGATAGCGCAACTGCAACCAATCGCGAGTGACTTCAGCGGCTACGGTGTTGGCCACGCCCAGCACGTCTAGCTGCGCCGCTTCGACTTCCGCCAAAGCGCCCTCCTTCTCTCGGCGCACCGCTCCCCAAATGTCCACCTCCCAACTGCAATCGAAGCCGGCCTCGTAAAGTCCGGTGGGTGCGGTCTCAAGGGGCATGATGTCATGGCTGTCGATGCCCAAATAGTTGGCGGTACCGTTGCCAGAGAGGGTCGGGCCGCCCTGCGCGTGGGCGACGCCGAGCAGAGCGCGGGATTCAGCCAGGCGGGCCAGGGCCAGCCGTCGCTGGTGGTTGGCGGCCAGGCTCTTGGCCACCAAGGAATCCAGCTCCGCATCGTGGAACGAGGTCCACCAGCGAGTAAGCCCCACCGCTCCATCGGCATAGCCTTGGCGGTCGGGGAACTGCGCGGGCACAGCCAACTTGGGTACTTGGTAGTCCGGGCCAACATTGTCACAACCGACGAACAGCAGGCTGATCACAATCAGTACGGGCAGTCTCCGCGCGGAGTCACGCACTCCCACCATAACCTTGTCTGCTTGTATGTTCTGCTGGACGATCATGATCACGCTTTTAAGCTTGGGCCATCGCATGTCCCCCCGGACTTGGCACTATCCCCTTCATAAATATCCACCAAGCGGAGCATGTGCCGGATCATCTTTGCTCGCCGTCGGTTGTCATAGGGCATTAGTCCGAGCAGTTCCAAGATGTGCAGGCCATCACAAACCAGAGCGATTTCCGCCGCTCGCTCCGAATTTTTTCCAACGCCATCGTATCGGCGGAAGACCCGCTTGAACTCCATGCGGGCTGGCGCCAGGAGCTTCGGGTCGTGGGCTGCAGCCAACAACAATGCAGCGCCCAATCGCCTCGTCTTGGCATCTCGCTTCGCACCGGCCACGATATGCGCCTTGATCTCTCGCAACGTTCCCTTGGGCTGTCGTGCAAGCTCGCGCGAAATGGCTACGTGGAAATTGGCGATGTAGTTTTCGATCAAGGCCTGAATTAGCGCTTCCTTGGTCGGGAAGTGATAGAGCAGGCCTCCTTTGCTGACTCCAGCCGTGGCGCTGACATGGTCCAATGTCATGTGCGCGGCCCCAATCCTGGTTACGACCGCTTGGGCCGCTTGAAGCATTCGCTCACGCGCGTTTCTTCTTGGCATCACAAGTTCCTTCCATGTCTGAGCGCCCCAATCATACCACGCTTTCCGCATCTTTTCAACATGAACTTATACCGTCCAGACGGTATAGTATCAAGGAAAACCAAAGAGGATCACCGACTCTTGGCCCATCCGCTATAGCAAACGGGCGGTTACCGGTTCAACTCTGGTTCGCGGCTCTATCGCACCCGTCCGCAAGTGCGTGCGTTTTCGTTGGTGCCCCGTGTGGGCCACAGCAGTCCGATCAGCAGCGCCGCTGCCGGGGTGGCGTGCAGCAGAAGACGGCTTTGGGAATATTTCATCAATTCCTCCAGATTCCACGTCGTCACCATGTACGGCGGCACATACGCCAGCAGGTGCAGCAGCAGAAGAATCCAGAGAGTAACGATCGGCCGGGAGGCGATGCGGCGGCCTTGCAGCAGAGTCACCAAGGGCAGGATGATCCAGAACAGACCCCAACGATGCCAGTTGACCAAATCGCCCAGCATTCCGCGCAGAATGACCGGTAGCCGCGATAGATGCGCGATGATTTCAGGGCCATTCAGATGGGCCGGGTAATTCTCGTCAGTGTTGGGCAGATGGTGTGTGTACAGAATCCACGGGAGATACAGTGCCGCCAGGCCCAGTGCGAAGCCGGTGGCCGCCGCCAGATGGCGGGGCCGCAGCGGCTGAGGTGTTAAGGCGAAGATCGCCAGGACGTTGAGCGCGCTCAGCATCACGCCTTCGTTTTTCGTCCAAGCCAGGCAGGCGGTGAACAGCAAGGCAAGAATCAGATCGGTGAGGCGTTGATCTGCCTGCCAGCGGAGGATGCAGATCAAGCTGCAGCCGTAGAAGGCGAGGAGGGCCATCTCCGCCAGGCCGGATCCCGCAAAGGCCAGGAGCGCGGGCGTCGTCAAAAAAAGGGCGCTGGCGGTCAGTGCGGCAACGGGTCCGCGCCAGCTTTTGAGCACAGCGTACAAAACGGCGCCGAATCCCAAGTACATCAAAAGGGAAGGGGTCTTGCCCAGTTCATCGTCGATGCGGCCGGTCATGGCGTGCAGGCCGGCGGAGAGCATCGGCACGAGCACCGGATAGCGCAAATGGCTGTAGCTCAGGGTGACATCGGAAAAATAGTCCGGCCGTGGAGACAGGGCGTAAATGGCCAGGACCTTGCCCTTGAGTTGCCAGATCGAAAAGGCATCCCACTCCACCGCCGGAAAGAACAGGGCGTCGCGGGCCACGACGAAGATGCCGTAGGCGATGGCGGCAAGGCAGAGGACCATCCACCCCTTGTCGAGCATCGAATGCGCAAGCAGCGGCACGGCCTGCTCGGCCGGCCGTGGTCGCGGCCAGAAAATGCCGAGGATGCCGAAAATGAACGCCATCGCGACGATGGCGTCGCGGTTAGGCCGCCAGCCCAACATGGACAGGGCGATGAGGGACAGGCCCGCCACCCCGGGGCCAAGACAGGCCGTCATTCCCAAGCGTTCAATAGGCGATCGCCGTCGGCGGATCAAAACCGCCGCGGCGCCGTAGCCAACCGTCACCAGACAGCCCAGATAGAGCGCGCACCACAGGGCGGTTGACATCATCACCTCGCACCAAGCGGCGGCGGAGCGATCCGCCCCACGGTTACGACCACCTCGCCATTCGATCGGTCATAGGTGAACGTGATCTCGGTACGGATGTGGTTGCGCAAAAGCCACGCTGTGTCCGGCTCAAAGCTTGCCGCCCGCAACTGGTCCGCCGTGAAGATCGGGACAAACGTTTCGCCTGCCAGTACGCGCCGCGGATAAAGGACGTAAACGATGCGCAAGTAGTAGCAAATGACCTTCTCGTTGAGGGAGGGAGGGATATGCACGAGTCGTAGGAACAGGCCTTCTCCATTGGTTGCTGACACCACATTTCTATCGATTTGCGCATAGGTATCCGCCACGTCTCGGAGGTGCGTCGATTGGAACCGGTCATGGAAATCCGCGCTGACGGCCAATGCGATGGAAGCAACGGCCACGGCGGCAATCATGCCCGCGGTGGCGTACCGAGTCGCGTCGCGAATCGACATGGCCGCATTATTGCGTGGGCGGCGACGCAATGGAAGATATCCATGACGCACCGATTCGTGCCGGCGCCGCCGGGGAGATCGGTTGCGTCGCTGGCGCGGCGCGGGTACGATTTTAGGTTCAACCGCGAGCGACGACGCTGGGCGTTTTCCCGGAGTTGAGACATGCGTCTGACGGACACCCTAAAGCCACAGAACATTCTTGTTCCCCTTTTGGCCGAAACGAAAAACGAAGCGATCAGCGAATTGGTTTCGCTGCTGGCCAAAAACGGTGAAATTCAGGATGCCAAGGCCGTGCTCGACGCTGTTTTGGAACGGGAAATGACGCGCACGACGGGGATCGGCAACGGGCTGGCGATTCCGCACGGTAAAACCAGCGGGACGGCGCAGTTGGTGATGGCCATCGGGAAGGCGGCTTCTCCCATTGATTTTCAGTCGATCGACGGGCGTCCGGTGTCGGTGGTTTGGCTGCTGGCCTCACCGCCGGACAAGACCGGCCCGCACATTCACGCCCTGGCGCGCATCAGCCGATTGATGACCATCGACAAGTTCCGGGCGGCGCTGAATCAGGCCACGACGCCGCAGGAAATTTACGACGCGATCGTGCAGCAGGAGAATGCCCTGTAAGTGACCGGGGTGGATCAGGCGGAGCGGGCCAGGCGCGAGAGCAGGCGGGCCTCTTCGCGCTGCAGTTCGCCGACGACGCGCATCAGCAACGTCATGGTGCGGCGTCCCTCCAGATCGCTTTCCAGGTTTTTGAACTGAATGCCGGAGATGATGTTGTTGCCGTTTTGTGAGCCGGTCGGGGGCCGCATGTTCCCTTCCAGCAGGAGGGATTGATTGCGATGGATGATCTGAATACGCAGGCGGTCCTCGACGCTGATGCGCGGGGGCTGGTCCTCGTTGCCGATGAATTTGACCCCGACGCCGCCGGCGCTCAGGTCGCGGATTTCCGCTTTGACCTCCTGGGCCTCCATCGGCTGGTCTTGCAGCCGCGCCTGCTCGCCGATGCGCCAAACGCGCAGCAACACGCCGCTGCCTTTGCGAATTTCCACGCGGTAATTGGCCCGCCGCTGCGTGGACTTAATCTGGTCCGGGTGTTGCAGCAGGACGGCATCCACGCAGGTATCGGCATTGATGCGCCAGGATGCGTGGAGGCCCAACACGGAGACGGCAAACATCACCTTGCGCGGGCCTTGGCGGAAGGAGACGCCGACCGGCGCGCCACTGGCGATCAATTCGTTCAGGAGGGCGTTTTCGCCGTTGGGGGCTTCGACCAGAATCCCGTCGTCGATTTCGGCCAAAAGTCGGGACTTGTAATGCCGCAGCATCCCCGCCGACGGGAGCGATAAAACCCCGCCTACATTCCGCGCCACGGCGTTATGCAGCATGTCAAGATCGTCGTTGGTCATCACGATATGACCCTGCCTGAGGCGGACCCCCGGCGTCAGCATCGGCAAAAAACGCCCGTGCGATAAGAGGGGACGTGGGAAAAAGCACCCCGGGCCCAGCGCCGGCGGGTGTAAGCTCAGTCCGCGGGGCCGGCGAGGCGGCCCTAATCGAGATTCATGCTCAGCAGGAACTGGGCGTTGCTGGGGACTTTTTCCAGGCGGCCTTTGAGCAGCTCCACCGCTTCCACCGGATTCATATCGCTGAGCACGCGGCGCAGACGGTAGACCAGCTCCAGCTCCTTGGGGTCCAACAGCAGCTCTTCGCGGCGGGTGCCGCTGGAGTTGATGTCGATCGAGGGGTAGACGCGCTTGTCCACCAGACGGCGGTCCAAATGCAGTTCAGCGTTGCCCGTGCCCTTGAATTCCTCGAAGATCACTTCGTCCATCTTGCTGCCGGTGTCGATCAGGGCGGTGGCCAGGATGGTCAGACTTCCGCCTTCCTCGATGTTGCGGGCGGCGCCGAAGAAGCGCTTGGGCTTCTGCAGGGCGTTGGCGTCGACGCCGCCGGTGAGGATCTTGCCGCTGTGCGGCACCTCGGTGTTGTAGGCGCGGGCCAGGCGGGTGATGCTGTCCAGGAGGATCACCACGTCCTTGCCGAACTCCACGTAGCGCTTGGCCTTTTCGATGACCATTTCCGCCACCTGTACGTGGCGCGAGGCCGGCTCGTCGAAGGTGCTGCTGACCACCTCGGCCTTGGTGTTGCGTTCCATGTCGGTGACTTCTTCGGGCCGCTCGTCGATCAACAGGACGATCAGCACCACCTCGGGGTGGTTCTTGGTGATGGCGTTGGCGGTCTTCTGCAGCAGCACGGTCTTGCCGGTGCGCGGCGGAGCGACGATGAGCATGCGCTGGCCCTTGCCGATGGGCGTGACCAGGTCCACGATGCGCATGTTCAGGTCCTTGGCGTCGTACTCCAGCATGAGGCGGCGGTTGGGGTGCAGCGGCGTGAGGTCTTCAAAGTTGCTGGTGTCCGTGATGCGCTCCGGGTCTTCGCCGTTGATGGCCTCGACGCGCAACAGGGCAAAATAGCGCTCCGATTCCTTGGGCGGACGGATTTGTCCCTGCACGACGTGGCCGTTGCGCAGGCCAAAGCGGCGAATCTGGCTGGGGCTGATGTAGATGTCGTCCGGGCAGGGCAGATAGTTGTATTCCGGGCTGCGCAGGAAGCCGAAGCCGTCGGGCAGGATTTCCAGCACGCCCTCGCCGTACATCAGTCCGTTTTGACGGATGCGGGCACGGAGAATCTGGAAGATCAGGTCCTGCTTCTTGAGGCCGATGAAGTCGGGGATTCCCTCCTGCTTGGCGATCTCGTGCAGCCTGTGCACGTCCATGGTCTGGAGGTCTTTGATGTAAAGTTTGCCGCCTTTGACCTGCTCGTACTTGGCGTTGGTTTCGGCGTCGAAATTGGCGACGTCCTCGGTGGCCGGCTGCTCGGCGGGACGGGGCCGAACCTCTTGCGGCTTGCGGGCGGCGTCGTCCCCGGCGGCGGTCTCTTCGGGTGCGGCGGCGGTGGCCACGGCCGGAGCCGCTTCCGCGGATCGATCCTGCACCTCCGGCTCGCTGGGCGCTGACGGATGCGAACTGCCGCGCCGAGTTCGAGGGGTGGTTGACTTTGCCATGAAAGGCCTCCTGAAAAGTCTTGGGGGGAATCTCGTTTCCCGCCGGTGGGGGCGTAGGGGGCCGATCCTTGGCCGCCGGCGACGCCCTTTTCCGGTCAAATCATTGAAATCGAAGGGGGAACGTCCTACTCACAATTACCGCTTGGGGATCCATCCCGTTTGCCGGTGGCGAAGGCCGGCAGTTCAAACACAAACCCTGCTCATTCCTTCCCTGGAATCCGCCGCTGACGCCTTGTCTGCTTTTATTTTAGCCGTACTGAAAAGCACAAGCGAATGAATCAAGCGCGATCAGTCAACTGTCACGGTGACGGTCTTGCAAGAACTCGGGAAAGCACTTGTACGACTTGACCGCGGGCAAACTCCGCGTCGGCGGTGTTAACAACAACATAATCGGATATTTCGCGCTTCTTGTCTAGGGGCCATTGCAAATTTTCCCGGCGGAGCAGTTCCTCCAGGTTCCAGCCCCGCTGGCGGCTCAGCCGCTGGAGCCGAAGCTCCCGCGGCGCCTCGACAAAAACCACGGCGTCGCATTGGGTGCTCAGGCCCGCTTCAAACAGCAGCGGCGTATCCCAAATAAACGCCGCCACTTGCTGATTATAGGCCCCCTGGGCCATCAGACGCTGGCGGGCCTCGTTGACCAGGGGGTGGAGCAGGTGCTCCAGCCTCTGCCGCTGAATCGGGTCGGGAAACACCCGCTCGGCCACGGCCTGGTAATCCACCCGCCCGTCAGGCTGCAAAATCTGCTCGCCCCACCAGGATCGCAATTGCTGCTTCACCTCGTCCCGTAAATAGGCTTGCCGCACCAGCTCATCGGAATCGATCACCCAACATCCCATTTGTCCGAACATGGCGGCGATGATGCTCTTTCCGCTGCCGATGCCGCCGGCGATGCCGATGATGGGCTTGCCCTCAAACACAATCCTGGCTCAAGGCGATATTAGAAAACGGCGCGATGCTCGCCGACTTCCAGCGGATTGCCCGCCGGATCGGACATCAGCAGGCTGTTCATTCCCGGCACCAGGCCGCGCTGGTGCACGAACTCGATTTCCGATTCGATCAACCGCTGCGCCAGCTCGCCCAGCGACGGCACCGTGATGCCCAGCGCCCGCAAGTCCTCGCGGTGGCGCATCCGCTCCAAAATCTCGAACCGCAGGCGATGGTTGTCGGCGCGATAGACGATTGTCGTTTCGGCCAGGTCGCGCTCGAAGCCCAGCAGGCCGAGGTAAAAATCATCCAGCTCCCATTCCAGGCCTGCCGTAGCGGTAAGACGACAATCCGCCACGGCCACGAGGCGCACGGGCAGCGGTTCTTCCAACCTCGGGCGCCTGTCTTCCATCGGGACAAACGGCGCGCTGGGCTCGTCCAACTCCATAAATCACTTGAGCATGCCCGCCGCGCGCGCGTACGGGAACAGGCCGCCGGCCTCGATGATCGGCAACACATCCCCAAGCGGCCGCAGGGCATGACGCGCGTTGCCGCGGCTGAGGTTGATCACGCACGCCTGATCCAGGCGCACTTCCAGTTCGTCGCCGGTGCCCACTTTCTCCACCAGCCGTTCGACCGATTCCAAGGGGATCAGGTACCCGCCGTTGACGCTGTTGCGAAAGAAGATGCGGGCGTAGAACTCGGCGATGACGCACTTGCAACCGGCTTCGGCCAGCGCCAGCGGGGCGTGCTCCCGGCTGGAGCCACTGCCAAAATTCTTCCCCGCCACGACGATTTGAAAATCGCTTTTGAGCTCGCCCGGCCGGACGAATCGGATGCGGCCATCGGGCAATCCCGCCTTGCCGTCCGGAACGCTGCTCATGGCATACATGCCGAAGAACTTTCGTTCCTCGGGGATCGATGGATTGTACGCCAGGTATTGCGCAGGGATGATTTGATCTGTATCTATATTGTCGTCAAGCACATAGGCTTTGCCACGCAGGATCAAGTTCATAGGGCCCACCATAATTCGCCGCCGCGGCAATCGCAATTAGGCGACGAATTGTCGCTGTCGCTGTGGGGATTGAAAACGGAGCGGAAACCCGCTTTTGCCGCGTGCGGTCTTTGCGTACGCGCGTGCGATGCCATCAATTCTCGCGCCGAGCCAATGCGCAAAAGATTTTCGATGTGAAGCCACGACCATCCGTGAATGAATGCCGGCCAGTGAACGAAGTGCAATCGCGCCGGGCACATAGAAACGCCGACGGAAAAAGAAGACACCGGCATTTCTGCACGGTGTCTTCCGGAGGGGAGAAAATGCGCCGTCGGCTTTGGCCTTACAGATTACCCATTTTATCCTAACAGCGAGCTCATCAAGAAGCAAGCTAACGGCCATGCTCGCGTCAAATCAATAACCCCATCGGCCGCCCAAGTCACCAATCTACAATCTTTTTCGGTCAAATTTGTCAAAATCATGCTGTTTTCTGCCTCCGCAGGACCCGAGGCAGCGATCCTGCAATACCTGGATAGCGGCTTGGATGCGTCCCGTCGCCTGCTCCACGTCCGATCGCGATCTGCCCAGGCCGCGCAGTTCGACCGCCGGCGCAAACGCCAAATGGGCTTCATTGGGCACCACGTAGGCTCGGATTATTTCTTTGCCGCGTTGCGTGCCATCCAGATACGCGGGGTAAACCGGAGCACCCGTTTTCAGGGCCAGCAAACCGATGCCGCTGTGGAAGGGAAGCAGTTGCCGCGTGCTTTCGATTTTGCCCTCGGGGAAGACGCCCACAACGTATCCCTGCTGCAAAGCGCGCATCGCGGCGCGCGTGGCGGCCATGTCGCGCCCGCTGCGCAGCACCGGAATGACGCCGGTCGTCTCGAAGACCCACCGCAGCGGTCTTATGTCGAAGTATTCCCTGGCCATCATCCAGCGGATCACTCGGGGGCAGGCGGATTGAACCAACAGCGGGTCCAGCCCGCTGGTGTGATTGCAAACCAGAATGGCCGGTCCGCGACGCGGCAGGGGGCATGGCGGGTGGACCGTAATTCTGTGGTACAGGCGCGAATACAATACGTTGCCGCATTGCAGCAAGCGGATTCGCCAGTCATGTTCGCGCCGATGCCAGGCGTCGGTGGGTTGTTCTTCCACGTCCGGCGGCCCGCTCATTTCACTCCTCGCGATCGGCGATAGATTTCTTCCAGCCGATCTAGATGCGCCTCCAGCGACAGTCGCGGTCGCAATGCCAAACACGCTTGACGCATCGCCGAGAACCTTTCCGTGGCAAGCAGTTGGCGCATCGCCTCGGCCAGGGCCGGCACATCGGCCGGGTCGCGCAACACGAATCCGTGTTGTCCATCGGTCATGATTTCGCAGGCGCCGTTGTAGATGGTGCTGATCACGGGCAATCCCATCGCCAGAGCTTCCAGCACGACCAGGCTGCATGAATCGTGGCGCGTCGGCAGAACCAGGAAATCCGCCGCCGCGTAAAAATGAGTCGGCGCATCGGTGGTCCCGGCGAAAATCACGCGATCGGCCACGCCCAACCGTCGGGCCAGGGCCGCACATCGCGCAGGATCGTCTTTGCCCACCACGAGCAAGACCGGTTCCGGTTGTTGCAGCCGGGCCAACGCCTCGATGGTTTGAGGCAATCCTTTTTGCTCAAAGTGCTGCGCGATCAGCAGAGCCACGATTTTGTCGGAGGTGATATTGAATTGCTGCCGCAGGTCTTTGCCGGCCTGGGCGTGCTTGGAGGGATCGAATTTCGAGAGATCGACGGCGTTGAACAGTTTCTCCAGCCGGTCGGCGATGCCGGGATAGCATTGCAGGATGGATGCCTTCACGTAATCCGACAGGCACAGGACCAGGGGTTTGTGCGGCCCGCCCAGCAGCCCCGCTTCGACCTGAGCGTATCGCCGGCGCTTGGTGTTGAATTGATTGGTCCATCCCGCCTGATACGCCGCCTTGGCCATGCCCGCGTGCGGATGGTAGATGTCGCATCGCCGCACGGGCAGCATGGCGTGGACGATGTCGTACGGCTGCCGCTGCAGTTGCGCATCCAGAGCGTCGAGAAAGGCGAGATAGCGCCCCGCCCGCGTCGGCGCGCCCCTGTTCAGCGGAACAAACTGCACGCCGGCGATGGGCGGGCCGAATCGGCCGGCGAGCAGATGGACCTGGTGACCGCGGCCCGCCAATGCGCCGCCAAGCTCAGCCGTGTACCGTTCTGCGCCACCGCGGGCCGGATCGGCATTGAAGATGACCAGTGCGATGTTCATTCAGCGGTGTCACACGCCGCGCCTTGCCTCTGCTTCCAGGCGAACCATTTTGAGATGCACAACCTGTTGCCCATCGGGGGGATGCAGTCGGAGATACTCATCTGCCACTTCGGCGATGAACGTTTCCTGGTCTTGCGCCGGGACGCGATGAAAATAGGGCATCCACGTGGTGCGCACCCAGCCGATCAGACCCTCGCGTCCGCGGTGGGTCATGTCTTTGGGGACCAGCTCGACTCGCGTCGGTTCGAGCTGCGCCTCTTGCAGCCACGCCCGATACTCCTGCGGGTCATGGAATCCCCAGGGGAAGGGGAAATCTTTGAAGCAATTCCTCCAGCGGTCGCGCTCGATGACGGTGGTCGCGGCGGCCACGACTTCGGACGCGTTGCCGCGACCGCCGAACTGAAGCAACGTCCGGCCGCCCGGACGCAAGGCCCGGCGAATTCCCGCCAGGACGGGACGATGATCGATCACCCAGTGCAGACAAGCGAACGACACCACGCAATCAAATTCCGGCCCAAACGTCAGCGAAGCGGCATTCGCCTCCTCGAAACGCAAATTGGCCAAAGCCGGCGGCCCAAAGCTTCGGCGGGCGAAGGCGATCATCTCGGCCGATGAGTCCACCCCCAGCACCGATCCCCGCGGCACTTGCTGGGCGATTTGGGCCGTGATCTTCCCGTCGCCGCAGCCAATGTCCAGAATCCGTTCGTCGCCCCGAAGCTTCAGTCGGCCAAACAGTTCTTGCGCCCATTGCTGCTGCCCAGAAGAATGGCGCTGATACTCCGACGGATCCCAACGCCCGGTCTGCGCAGCGAAGTCATTACTCATGACCTGATTTGACGCGTTCGGCGCATTCAAGGCAAGCGGGTTGCTGCGGCGTTTTTTGTCCTCGTCATCGGCCGATCTATACTTACTCGGCCCATTGGGCGTTGAATGGATGGTTTGGCATGACTCGTCAGCCGTTTCTGGATCTGGTTCGTCAGCGCGTCGTCGTCCTGGACGGGGCGATGGGAACCAGCATCCATACGTATCCGCTGGACTTGCAGAAGGACTGGCTGGGTAACGAAAACGCGTCCGAGGTGCTGAACCTGACCCGGCCGGACCTCATCGGCGAAATCCACGAATCGTTCCTGGCCGTGGGATGCGACGCCGTGGAGACCAACAGCTTCAACGGCAGCCGCAACGATCTTGGTGAGGCCGGCCTGGCGGATCGCGCGGTCGAGGTGAATCGTATCGCCGCCCAGATCGCCCGCCGGGCGTGCGACAAATTTGAAACGCCCGACCGCCCGCGCTACGTGATCGGCTCGGTGGGTCCGACGCGCCGCCTGGTGACGCTCGGCCAGATCACCTGGGACGAGCTGACCGCCAGCTTCCACCCCCAGATATTAGGATTGCTGGAGGGCGGCGCGGACGTGCTGCTGATCGAAACGCAGCAGGATTTGCTGGCGATCAAGTGCGCCATTGCCGCGGCCAACCAGGCGTTTGCGGATGTGGGCCGGCGCGTGCCGATCATGGTCCAGGCGTCGTTCGACACCAACAACGGCCAGCAGATGCTGACCGGCGCCGATCCCTCGGCGCTGGTCGCGGCCGTCCGGCCCTACGACGAGGTGGAGGTTTTGGGCGTCAACTGCGCCTTTGGCCCGACGGAGCTGAGCGAAACCGTCCGCGCCATCGCCGCCGGCTATCCCAAGTTCGTCAGCGCCTTGCCCAACGCGGGGCTGCCGGTGTTCGTCGACGGCATTGCGCATTTCCCCATGAAGCCGGACGATTACGCCCGCGGCGTGCGGCGGTTCGTCGAGCAGTTCGGCGTGAACATCGTCGGCGGCTGCTGCGGCACGACGCCGGCGCATCTGGCGGCGGTGATCGAGGCCCTCCGCGGCGTTGCCCGGGCGCCGCGCCACGTTACGCCCAAGCCGCAGATTTCCAGCCTGATCACCGCCGTCGATATCCGCCAGCAGAGCAGTTATCTGATCGTCGCCGAGCGCACCAACACCAACGGCTCGCGGCAATTCAAGCGGCTGTTGCAGGAGGAGGATTGGGATGGCCTGGTGAGCATGGGCCGCGACGAGCTGCGCGACGGCTCGCACGTGCTGGACGTGTGCGTGGATTTCGTCGGCCGCGACGGCGTGCGCGACATGCACGAGGTCGTGCACCGGCTGGTCAACGCCCTGCCCGCGCCGATCATGCTCGACAGCACCAACCCGGACGTGATGGAGGCCGGGCTCAAGCTGTGCGGCGGCCGCTGCATCCTCAATTCCATGAATCTGGAAGACGGCGAGCATCGCGTGGCGCACATCTGCGCCCTGGCGAAAAAATACGGCGCGGCCGTCGTCGCCGGATGCATCGACGAGGACAAGCAAAACGCCATGGCCCGCACCGCCGATCGCAAATTATCCATCGCCCGGCGCATCCGCGACCTGGCCGTCGGCAAATACGGCCTGAGCGACCAGGACATTTTCTTCGATCCGCTGGTGTTGCCGATCAGCACCGGCATCGAGGAGGACCGCCGCAACGCCCTGGAAACCATCGAGGGCACGCGGCGCATTTCGCAGGAGCTGCTCGATTGCCATACCGTCGTCGGCCTGAGCAACGTCAGCTTCGGCCTCAAGCCGGCGGCGCGCGTGGTGCTCAACAGCGCTTTTTTGCACGAGCTGCGCCAGGCGGGACTGACTGCGGCCATCGTCCACGCCAGCAAGATCCTTCCGCGCCATCGCATCGACGAGCAGAAATGGAACGCCGCCCTGGACCTGATCCACGACCGGCGGCGCGACTCCTTCGATCCGTTGACGCATTTTATTTCCCTGTTTCCCGAAGGCGAGTCAGCGGCGCCTGTGGCCGCCGAGGCGGCGGAGAATTTGTCCATCGAGGAGAAGCTCAAGCGGCACATCATCGACGGCGAAAAGCGCGACCTGACCGCGCACCTGGACGAAGCTCTGAAGAAATATCCGCCGCTGGACGTCATCAACAACGTCCTGCTGGAAGGGATGAAGGTGGTGGGGGAGCTGTTCGGCAGCGGGCAGATGCAGTTGCCCTTCGTGCTGCAAAGCGCTGAGACCATGAAGGCGGCGGTGGCGCACCTGGAACCCCTGATGGAGAAGGTGGAGGGCCAATCCAAGGGCAAGATCGTGCTGGCCACGGTCAAGGGCGACGTGCACGACATCGGCAAAAATCTAGTGGACATCATCCTGACCAACAACGGCTACACGGTGTTCAACCTGGGCATCAAGCAGCCGGTCGGGGACATCATCCGCGCCGCCCTGGAGCGGCGGGCGGATGCCATCGGCATGAGCGGCCTGCTGGTCAAGAGCGTCGCGGTCATGAGGGACAACCTGGAGGAACTCAACGCCCAGGGCGTGAAGATTCCCGTGTTGCTGGGCGGGGCGGCGCTGACGCGCGATTATGCGGAGGAGACTCTGGCCGATCTGTACCGCGGCCCGCTGCTGTATTGCAAGGACGCGTTCGAGGGCTTGGCGGCGATGGATCACATCTCCACGGGCAAGGTCGAGTCCGTCGTCGACGTTCAGCGTCAGCGGGCGCAGCGCCGCCGGGAACTGCGAGCCAAGAGCCAGGAAAAATTCGGGCACATCATTTCCGGCGCATCGGCCGCTGGGGGGTCGGAGGTGCCGCGGGACAATCCGGTGCCGGTTCCGCCGTTTTGGGGCAGCCGCGTCGTCACCGACCTGGCGCCGCGACATCTGTTCTCTTTCATCAACGAAAACGCCCTGTTCACCGGGCAGTGGGGATTCAAGCAGAAAGGCGCCTCCGCCGAGCAGCACCGGCAACTGATCGCCGAAAAGGCCCAACCGATATTCGAGGCGCTGAAGGTACGCGTGGTCAAGGATCGGCTGATCGAGCCGAAGGTGGTGTACGGCTATTTTCCGGTCCAGGCCGACGGGGATGATGTGATCGTCTATCACGTCGAGGAATTTGCCGCCGGAAAACTTCAGCCCAGCAGCCCGCCGCGGCCGTGGCTGGCGTTCACGTTTCCGCGGCAAACCGGGCGACGGCGGCTGTGCATCGCCGATTTCTTCCGCCCCAAATCATCCGGCCAGTTCGACGTGCTGGGCGTGCAACTGGTGACCGTCGGCCCGCGCGCCACCGAGGCGGCCGAAGCCCTGCGCAAGGGAAATCGGTATCAGGACTACCTGTATCTGCACGGATTCGGCGTCGAGGCGGCCGAAGCGCTGGCGGAACTGTGGCACAAGCGCATGCGCCAGGAACTGGGCTTCGGCAGCGAGGATGCCGTCACCGTCGAGGCCCTCTTTCATCAGGGGTATCGTGGAAGCCGCTACAGCTTCGGCTATCCGGCCTGTCCGTACCTGGAGGATCGGGCCAAGATCGTCCAGTTGCTGCCGGCGCACCAGATCGGCGCGCGCTTGACGGAGAACTTCATGCTGGTGCCCGAGCAGTCCACGGATGCGCTGGTGGTGCATCACCCGCAAGCCAAGTATTTTGACGCGTGAGGACGCCCGTGGCGGTTGCATTGACGTTTCACGTCATCGGTCGGTTTTCCCGCGGGCAAGTGCGGACGCGATGGGTCGACTCGACGCGGCCGCGCATCGCCGAAGTCGAAGCGGGCATCGAGCGGGCGTGGCAGGAGGCGTCGCGGCGGCCGGGCGTGAGGCTCTTCGACGAACCGATGTGCCGCCTGGAGTCCTTCCACGCCGCGGCGGACCAACTGACCCTGCTGCTGAGCCGCACCTCCTACAAAACCTTTGTCGGCACGAATTACGCCGATCCGCAACTGGCCGACCGCTATGGACCGCAGGTGCTGGCCAACCCGCTGGGGATCAGCAGCCTCGTGGGAAGCGGCGACGGATGGGTGCTCTTAGGCCGGCGCAGCGCCGCGGTCGCGCAGTATCCGCTGCGCATCCACACTTTCGGCGGAGCGCTGCAGGTCGAGGAGGCGGCCGACGTCTTCGCCACCGCCGGGCGCGAATTGGCCGAAGAATTGAACCTCCGCGACGACGACGTGCGCCAGATCGTTTGCATCGGGCTTGTCGAAGACCAGTCGCTGCGCCATCCGGAACTGATATTCCACGCGAGCTCTGGGCTGGGCCGCGCCCAGATCGAGCAAAAATTGGATCAAGCCGAGCACAGTGCCGCCGTGGCGATCCAAGCGCAGGCCGATGAGGTGCGGTCCGCCGCGGCGGATCCCGCGCTCACGCCCGTGGCGGCCGCGGCGCTGCTCTTGTGGGGGCGCCACCAATTCGGCGCGGACTGGTTTGACGCGGCCAGGCAAGCGGTTAAGTTCGGCGGACATGAACCTGCCTGAAGAGCTTTCCTACGCGATAGAACTGGCCCGCGGCGCCGGCCGCATCGTGCTGGAGCATTACGGCAAAGTACAAAGGCTCACCAAGCGCCACGACGAAGCCGTGAGCGAGGCCGACCGCGCCAGCCAGCGGTTTATCGTGGCCGGCCTGCGGCGTCGATTTGGCGGCGACGGCATCGTCGGCGAGGAAAACGAAAAGGGCGACGCCATCACCTTCGAGGTCCCCAATCCCTCCGGCCGAAACTGGGTGATCGATCCCCTCGACGGGACGAACAATTTTCTGGCCGGCCTGGGAATTTTTGCGGTCTGCATCGGTCTGCTGGACGCGGGCCAGCCGATTTTGGGCGTGGTCTACGACGTGCTGGGAGATCGCGCTTACGCCGCCTGCCGCGGCCAAGGCGCGTGGTTGGGAGACAAGCGGCTGAGCGTCGCCACGACACCGCTGGGCAACAACGCCATGTTGATGTTGACCAGCAATCTGTTGGATGATCGGGGCCGCGCGCCGGCGTTCGCGGCGCGGTGGCTGGCACAGACCCATTGGAAGATTCGGATTTTGGGCTCCGCGGCATTGGAGGCCGCTCAGGTGGCCGCGGGGATTGCGCACGGGGCCGTCACGCTCAACGGCAAGTTGTGGGACCTGGCCGCCGCCGCCGCCGTGGTGTTGGAGGCCGGCGCGGTCATCACCGATCCGCAGGGGCGCAACATTTTTCCATTCGACTTGCAGGGATACAGCGGGGCGAAGGTTCCCTTTTTAGCCGCCGCCCCTGCCGCTCAGGCCCAACTCCTGCGGGAGATAAACTCCTGAATTTCGCATCGTAGCTCGCACCGTCTTCGAATCGCAAAGTTGGTTGGCGAATTCGGCGTTCTCTTGTACCATCGGCCGCCTATGCCCAAGATCACGGTCGATGGCAAACTCATCGAATGCAAGGACCGCCAGGTGGTCTTGCAGGCGTGTCTGGATGCGGGGCATCCGCTGCCGTACTACTGCTATCATCCGGGGCTGTCCATCCCGGCTTCGTGCCGCATTTGCCTGGTCGAAGTGGAGGGAATCCCCAAGCTCGTGCCGTCCTGTCAGACGGTGGTGCGGGATGGGATGGTGGTGCATTCCCGCTCGCCCAAGGCGGTGGCCAATCAGAAGCTGGTGATGGAATACCTGCTGATCAACCATCCGCTGGATTGCCCGATTTGCGACCAGGCCGGCGAGTGCACGCTTCAGGATTACTCCTATCAGTACGGCCGCAGCCAGTCGCGCTTCGAGGAAGACAAGGCCAAGAAGCCCAAGAAGGACGTGGGGGACAAAATCCTTCTGTACAGCGACCGGTGCATCATGTGCACGCGCTGCGTGCGTTTCACGCGGGAGATTTCCGGCACGGGCGAGCTGTACGTGGACGGGCGCGGGTATCGCGAGGAGATCGACATTTTTCCTGGCAAGCCGTGCAACAACAAGTTGGCCGGCAACGTCGTGGACCTGTGCCCCGTCGGCGCTCTGCTGGACAAGGATTTTTTGTTCAAGCAGCGTGTCTGGCTTCTGACGCGCACGGAGTCGATCTCCCCGGTGGACAGCGGCGGCGAAAACATTTACCTCGAGCACAACGAGGGGATCGTTTATCGCATCAAGCCGCGGGAAAATCCGCAGGTCAATCAGTGGTGGATCAGCGACGACACGCGCTATTCGTACAAGGTTCTGACCGAGGCCAAACGCCTGAAAAAAGCGATGGTGTTGCGCAGCGGCGGGGCGGCCGAAGCGGAGGCGGACGCGGCGGTGGCGGCGGCGGTGGCGCGGCTGCGAGCCCTGGCCGCGGAATCCCCCGGGTGCCTCTACGCGGTGCTTTCACCGATGATGGCTTGCGAAGAAGCGTTCTTGTTGGCTAGCGCGATCCGCGCCATCGATTCGCAGGCGGTGCTCGTGCTGGGCCCGGTGCCGACCAGCGGCAAGGATGAGGTGTTCAAGAATCCGATCACGGGCCAGCAGACTTTTGTCATCAAAGCCGAAAAGGTTCCCAACGCGGCCGGGGTGCGGCGGGTGCTTGCGCTCTTGGGCGGAAGGGCGGCCACGTGGGACGACTTGGCGGCGGCAGCACGCCCGGAGGTGAAAAATCTCAAGGGCGGCTGGATCGTGGGCGGATATCACTCGAATTGGATCAGCGGCGAAATACCGGCCATCATCAAGAGCGGATTTAAGGTCGTGCAGGATTTGTTGCCGACGCCGCTGGGCGCCGCGGCGGATGTGCTGCTGCCGGCGGCCGCGTGGGCGGAGAAGGATGGGTGCTGGGAAAACTACGCCGGGCAAATTCAGCCCTTCGAGGCGGCGGTGCCGCCGCCGGAGGGCGTGATGCGCGATGGGCAAATTTACCTGTCCCTGCTGGATCGGCGCGGCCAGTACAATGCGCAACTGGTTCGCCGGGAAATGGGCGAGCCGTTTGCGTCGGTCCAGGCGACAAGCAGATTGGTCCAGAGCCCGGCGACGGAGTTTGTGCCGCTGTAAGAAGGAACAAGATGAACCGCGTGTCGCCCGCCTGGATGTTGGTCTTATGCGTCGTGTTCTGCGGATGCGCCAGCCATCAGGCAACGGCAACGCGGCCGGCTTCCGCCGGAATGGTCGGCTACACGCCGCCCAAGGGAGGATTCACAACGCAGTATCCCTCGGCGTGGCATCCGGGCACGGGCAAGGATACGCTGAATCTGGCGCCGGCGAAGGATGATTCCGGCGGCAAGCGGCGATTGAGCATCGATGTGCCGGACATCCCGTTTCATTTGCCCGGGATGATGACCATGGGCGCGGTGCAAAAGGGGTTTACCGACGATTTGCAAAAGCGATTTCAGGGTCTGCATATCGATTCGGTGAGCGACCAGGCGATGGCGGGCGCCAGGGCCAAGCGGATCAAGGCCACCGGAAAAGAAGGCGGCACGCCGATGGTGATCGACGCGGTTGTCGCGATGAATCACGAACAGGTGTATATCATCAGCAGCGAGAGCGATCAGGCGGGCGCCAAGGCCGGCTCGGCGGCCGTGGACGCCATCGTGACCGCCTGGCAGTGGAATTAGCGAACCATGACCGACTGGATTTCATCGCACATTCCGCCGTGGGTGTGGATCCTGCTTGTGGCCCATCTGGCCATTTTGGGGACGGTGGCTTATTTGATTCTGCTGGAGCGGAAAGTCGCCAGTTGGGTGCAGGATCGCATCGGGCCCAACCGGGTGGGTTTGGGCTTTGGCGTCATTCCGGGCCTCAAGAATTTTCATTTCTGGGGCCTGGGCCAGCCCCTGGCCGACGGGCTGAAATTCATTTTGAAGGAAGACTATCGCCCGGCCGGCGTCGATCGCGTCCTGTTCACCTTGGCGCCGGGAGCCATGATTCTGGTGATCATCATCAGCATCGCCGTCCTTCCCTGGGGCGGGGTCCGCCAGGCCCAGCGCACGATTGCCCTCCCCGCTTCGGTCGCCGACGCGCGCGATTACGCTCAACATCAACTGACCTCGGGCTCGGTCCTGGTGAGCGATCCCCAGCGCATCAGCGCGACGGAGTGTGTGGTGACGTACCGCTATCCGTTCCAGATCGCGACGCTGAACATCGGCGTGTTGTACATTCTGGCGGCGCTTTCGCTGGGGGTCTACGGCGTGGTCGTGGGCGGCTGGGCCAGCAACAACAAGTATTCATTCCTGGGCGGCCTGCGCGCGACGGTGAACATGATCTCCTACGAGATTCCCCTGGGCCTGGCCGTGCTGTGCATCATTTTGATGTACGGCACGCTGGATCTGGCGAGCATCGTGCAGAAGCAATGCCACTACTGGGTCGGCTGGGTGCCGGCGTGGAACGTCTTCACGCAGCCGTTGGCGTTTTTGATGTTCCTGATCTGCATCCACGCCGAGGCCAACCGCGCCCCCTTCGATCTGGCCGAGGCTGAGCAGGAATTGGTCGGCGGATATCACACCGAGTACAGCGCCATGCGCTTCGCCCTGTTCTTCCTGGCCGAGTATGCCGGGATGATCACGACCAGCGCCGTGTGCGTGGCGTTGTTTTTCGGCGGTTGGCACCTGCCGGGGCTGGACCGGTTTGTGTGCTGGTTTCTCAACAGCTTTTTCCACGCCGGGGTCTGGGTCGGCGCCGCCGACCCCGCCGTCACCAACAGCCTGGTCATTTGCATCGTCCGGTCCATGGTTTTCTTCATCAAGACCCTGGTCATCATCTTCGTGTTCATGTGGGTGCGGTGGACTCTGCCGCGGTTCCGGTTTGACCAGTTGATGATTTTGGCCTGGCGCGGGCTGATTCCCATCGCGCTGGCGCTGCTGGTGATGACGGCGCTGGTGGTGTACGCGTTTGGCGGTCAGAGTTTCCAGGGTGTGGGCGGCAGCATGGCCGTGGCGCTTTTGGCCGGCAACCTCGCCGCCTTGGCGCTGATTCTTGCCGTCAGCCGCCTGATTCCCCCGGCGCCGCCGACCAACCGCCGCGTCAAGATCATCGGCAGCCGCTTCGACAAAACTCCGTTGCCCGCGGTCTGCAATTGATGCCAAGAGCGCCAGCATGAAAGATTCCGACGTCATTGTCCTGGAGGAGCCGAAGCTTTCGCTGACGGACCAGTTCTATTTGCCGCAAGTGCTGGTCGGGTTGGGCACGACGATGAAGCACATGTTCAACGTCGTGGTCCGCGGCAAGGACCGCGTGGTTCAATACCCCGAGGAGAAGCGCGAAGGTCTGCCGGTGGAGAAGGGCGGCTTGCTGCTGCGGACGTACCGCGGCGTGCATCGGCTCAACAAGGACGAGGAAGGCCGAGTGAAATGCGTGGCGTGTTTCATGTGCTCGACCGCCTGCCCGGCGAGCTGCATCCACATCGAAGCGGCCGAAAGCCCCTGGCCTGACCGGGAAAAATACCCCGCCAAGTTCGACATCGACGAGCTTCGCTGCATCTATTGCGGCATGTGCGAGGAGGCCTGCCCCGTGGATGCCATCGAGTTGACCCATCTGTACGACATTATCGGGCTAACCCGCCAGGAGATGATTTTCGACAAGACCAAGCTTCTGGAAATCTTTGATCAGACGGTTAAAGAGGAGCCCATGTGATTTGCGTGCAGGGACGACAATAAATCATGGCGCAATCCGTTTGAGGAATGGATGATGCGCGGTTCGGCTCCGGAGGTGCCCAACGTCGCTGCGGCTCCGGGGTCTATTACATTCGAGGAGACACAAATGAATCGATGGCTGGCCAGACGTCCGTTGTTTCGTGCCGTAGTTCGAGGCGGCCTGGGCTTATGCGCCTTGGGAGTATCTGGCTGCGTGGTGCGCGAGCGTGAGGTGGTGACGGCACCGCCGCCGCAGCCTGCGGTGGCGGATGAGGTGGTCGTTACCGACGCACCGCCGCCGGAGCAAACGGAAATCATCGGCGTAGCCCCGGCGCCGGGCTATGTATGGATGAGCGGCTATTACGCTTGGCGTGGCGGCCGGTACGTTTGGTTTCCGGGGCGTTGGGCGCGTCCGCCTCGGCCGGGCGTCGTTTGGATCGGCGGACATTGGGACCGCAGGCCCCATGGCTGGGTCTATGTCGGCGGTTATTGGCGATGAACCGCTCTATATGCCGGCGTCGTCCACGTCCGGCAGGTCTTGCGGCGGCGGCGAGGATGCATCCAGATCGCGCGGATCACCGCTCGGGTAATCCGCCGTGTATTCAAACACTTTTCGGACGTATTTCACAAAAGGCAACTGCCGCAGCGACTTGAGCTTGTCCGCGGCGATCACTCCTTCGATCATCGCGTTGTCGGGGTCCAGATGTGACACCTCCAGCCCCTGGGACTGCAAGCGTTGCACGGCGTCCTGGAAATTGGCAGCCGGCATCGGCGCCAGGATCACCACCACGTCGGATAGCTCCGCATCCTGATGATTCACCGAGCCCTCCTTTTGGGGCAATTCAGTTGAAATTCTAGGCCTCGCCGGGCAATTCCGCCCAGTGCGTCAAGTTTGCACGCCGGCCACTGCAGCGGCGTCCGGCCGAAGGCCGATAATGCTTATGCCAGTCAGAGTTTGCGCCCAGGTTGACGGGCGGGATTTTATTTGCATCGCCGCAACGCTTTGTTTAGACTCGGCTTGCTTGGGAGGAGGCACAGTGGCCGCAGTGGCCGGTTGCGGCGCGAGGACGCCGCAGACGGTTCAATCGCCGTCGTCGTCCTGAGGCAAGAAAGTGGTGGCGGCATCAGGATCGACGAGGAAGCATACCCCGCCGCCACGGGTTCTGGTACCTTCGTTTAGCCCCAGATTGTTCCCTCGGGTATGAGTTATTCACCCGCGCAACCAGCACCGCCAATGTTTAACTCCACTAACATGGGCGAGACTTCTTACCCTCGTGAAACTCAAAGCGAGTTTTGTTTTCGGTGCGGCAGCGCCGACGACGCTCGATAACCAATAGGAGCAACACCGTGTTGTTCAATCCCACCGCTCGGCAGACCAACGGCTTGAAAATGGCTTCGGATCGAATCGCCCGCAATGTCGGCACGGATGGCGCCCACGGGGGACGGGCCAGCGCCCGACGGCGAGGAAGGCGATTGGCTTGTTTAGGATTCGCCGTGGCGGTCGCGTTGCCCTACGGCTCGGGCCAGATCAGCCGCCTGTACGCCGACGACTCTGCCACTGCGCCCTCGCCCAATCCCAACACGCCGCCCAATCTCAGCAACACGGACCTGCTGAAGCTGGGAATCACCCAATACGACAGCGGGCAGTTCGAGGAGGCGGATGCCACGCTGCAGCAGGTGGATCCCAAGGCGCTGAGCGATCAGGATCGTCGCACGTTGGTCGATGCGCTGAGCAAGGCGGATGAGGCGGCCAACCAGCGCCGGGCGGCCCGGGCCGAGTTTGAGCGCGGCGAAGACGCTCGCCTGGCCAACCGCTTGGACGAGGCCGCAGGCCATTACCGCGCCGTTTTGAGCAACACCCGCGCCGACAACGGCACGCGCCAGAAGGCCACCGAGCAGTTGGCCCTGGTGCAGGCGGCCGCCAAGGTGGCCGGCGGCGAGGACGGCAAGGCCGCGTACGACCGCGGCGTGGAGGAGTACAAGAAGGGCCAGTGGGCCCAGGCACGCGCTGATTTCGTCCAGTCTCAGCAGCTGGGTTACAGCGGCGGATTCCTGGAAGCCTCACCGGCGGATTTCCTCAAGAAGATCGACGAGCGGGAAAAGCAGGCCGGCGCCGATCTGGCCGAAAAGCAGGCCGAGCAGCAGCAGACGCAGACCGAGCAGCAGAAGAAGCTGGCCGAACAGCAGGCCGAGCAGCAGAAGCAGTTGGCCGAGAAACAGGCCGAGGAACAGAAGCAGCAAGCCCACGACGCCTACGACCGCGCCCGCAAAGAATACCGCGCCGGCGACTGGGCGGCCGCACGCAAGGATTTCGTCCGCGCCCGTGATCTTGGCTACAAGCCCGGGTTCCTGGAGGGGCTTTCACCGTCGGAATACCTGTCGCGGATGGACGAAAAGGAGGCCGAGGATGCGCGGCGGGCACAGCAGAATCATCAGGCCAGCGGTCAGTCCAGCAGCTCTCAAGAAACGGTGAACCTGGCGGATTCCGGCGGCGCCCCGACGAACCCGTCGACGCAGGATCAGCAGCAGCATGCCGCCGAACTGGAGCGCATCGCCGCCGAGGGCCGCGCGTACCGCGCTGCCGGTCTGGTCGATCTCGGCGCCAAGGCCGAGGCCGCGGGCAACAACGACGAAGCCCTGCGCGATTACACGCAGGCCGTGCAGGAAGATCCGTCCAACCGCCAGGCGGTGCAAGGGCGCGACCGTGTCGCGGCCAAGCTGGGCCAGGCGCCCGCCGCCGCCGCTCCGGTCACCCCCGCCGCGCCCGCACCGGCGGCGCCCGGCAGCCCCCTCACCCGCCGCGAACGCGAAATCGAGCAAGTGCGGGCCGCCATCGTCTTCAAGTTCAACAAGGGCCTTGCCGACGGCCGGGCCGCCATATCGGCCGGCGATTTTGCCGCCGCGCAGAACGACATCAACGACGCCCAGGTGGCACGCGATCAGGATCCCTCCGTCTTCAGCACGGATGATCTGCGCAAAATGGATGCGGCGCTGGCTCGCGCCAAGACGGACTTGGCCCAGGCGCAGCGCACCGCCACCGAGCAGCGGGCCAAGCAGGCACAAGCCAGCACCGAGCGCCAAGAACGCGAGCGCCTGATCAGGGCGCAAAAAGAGCGGTCGGCCACCATCGAGTCGCTCATCAAGCTTTCGCGCCGCCAAATTTCTCAGCAGAACTACGCCGGCGCCTTGGGGGTGATCGATCAGATCATCAAACTGGATCCGCAGAACGATTACGCCCTGGGGGTACGCCAATTCGTCGAGGACAAGGCGATCCTGCAGGACCAGGTCAAGTATCGTCAGCGGGCCGATTCCAATTTGGAACGGCAACTGACCCGCGCCGATGAAACGCTGATTCCATACGATGACATCTTCCGTTTTCCGGACAACTGGCCGGATCTTTCCGAGATGCGGGAAGCGGAAGTGCAGAACAAGGGCATCAGCAAGGAGGACCAGGCGGTGCAGGTTCTGTTGGAATCCAAACTGCCCATCATCCAGTTCCAGCAGACGGGGTTTTCCGACGCGATTGATTTCCTCCGCGACACCACCCAGGCCAATATCCTGGTCAACTGGAAGGCCCTGGAGGCGGCCAGCATCGACAAACAGACGCCCATCAACGCTTCCCTGCACGAAGTCAGGTTCGCCAAGGTATTGGACGTCATCCTGCAGCAGGCGGGCGGCGGCAAGCTCGACTACACCATCGACGAGGGTGTGATCACCATCTCCACCACCGAGGAGTTGAACAAGGCCACCAAGACGCGCGTCTATGATATCCGCGATTTGCTGATCGACCCGAACTTCGATCCGACCATCAGCGGCGGACTGTCGCTTTCCGGCGGCGGCGGCGGCGGGGGCGGCGGCGGCGGGGGCGGTGGTGGCGGGGTCATCGGTGGCGGCGGCGCCGGCGCCGGTGGCGCCGGCGGCACGAGCGCCACCAACAAGCAGCAATTGCTGTTGGACATCGAGAAGAAGATCACCAGCACGGTCGATTTCAGCACCTGGAAGATCAACGATCCCAACGGCTATGGTCAGATCGACGATTTCAACGACAACCTGATCATCACCCAGACCGACAGCGTTCACGCCAGGATCCGGGACCTGCTGACGCAGCTTCGCGAAAGCCGTGCCCTGCAGATCAACGTCGAGGTGCGCTTCCTCGTCGTCAGCCGCGATTTCCTCGATGAGATCGGCCTCGACCTGAACGCGGTAGCCAATGCGACGTCGGATTTGACCGCCACCGGGATAAATGCTTTTTCCCACACGACGCCGATTACCATTTCCACGTCCACCATCGGCAATACCCAGAACGTGAGCAGCGGCGTGCCTGGAAGTATCGCCTTGACGACCCCCAGCACGACGTTGACCGGCGGGTTCGGCAACTTCCTGGACAACTTCCAGGTCAATTTCATGCTGCAGGCCGCCCAGGCGTCGACCAATTCCGTCGTGGTCCACGCGCCGCGCGTGACCCTGTGGGATGGCCAAGGCGCCACCATGGAGGAGGGGACGCAGACTTGGTACGTGTCGTCGCTGAACGCCACCGTCGCCGCCGGCGCTGCCATCCTCACGCCGATCATCTCCTCGGTCACCGACGGCGTCATCCTCACCATCAACCGCGCCGTCATCAGCGCCGATCGCAAATACGTCACCCTGGACATGCAGCCTACGCTGGACCAGGTCATCTCCTTCCAGAGCTTCTCGTACGAGACCGGCGTTTCCACCACCACCGGCACCTCCACCGGGGGCACCACGGTGATCGGCGGCGGCTTCACCGCCCCGACCGCGACGATCCAGGAACCCGTCGAGGTCATCACCGCCGTCCGTACCCGCGTCACCGTGCCCGACGGCGGCACCGTGCTGCTCGGCGGCCTCTCGATCAATGGCGAGGCCCATGTTGAACAAGGCGTGCCCGTGCTCTCCAAGGTGCCGTTCCTGCAACGCCTGACCACCAGCACCGGGCAGGCCAAGGGTGAACAGATCATGCTCATCCTGGTCAAGCCGTCGATCGTCATCGACAAGGAGTACGAGGCGCGTTCGTTCCCGACGTTGTCTACCGGCAAGACGCCCTAGACATTGCAAGCTCCATGCCAGCGCTGATTCAAAAAATCGCCCGGCCCGGCCTGATCTGCGCCGGGCTTGTGGCGATCCATGCCCTGCTGCTGGCGTACGCAGCGGCGGAAAACTCCGCCACCTTCGACGAGCCCTCGCATCTGGCCGCCGGCGTCGCCTACTGGCGGCGCGGGGATTTCTCCATCTACTGCCTCAGCCCGCCGCTGCTGCGCCTCTGGGCCGCCGCGCCGGCGGTCCTGGCCGGCGCCCAAGCGCCCGATACCGCGCCCGTTTTGCAGGTGATCCTCGCCGGCCGCCACTGGCCCTACGCCGACATGTTCGTCTCGGCCAACCTTCAGCGGTTTGAGGTTCTTCTGATGCTGGCGCGGTGGGGCATGATCCCGCTCAGTTGCCTGGCCGCCTGGATCACGTACCGTTGGGCCTCGTCGCTGTACGGCCCCCTGGCCGGGGCCGCGGCGTGCGCCCTGTATTGCTTCAATCCCAGCATCCTGGCGCACGGGGCGCTGGTGACCACGGACGTTGGAACGGCCACGGCGATCCTGGCCGCGGCTTGGCTCTGGTGGCGCTGGTGCCGATCCCCCTCCTGGATTCGTTGGGCGTGGGTCTGCGTAGCCCTTGTGGCCGCGCATTTGTGCAAGTTCACCGCCGTGCTGCTATGGCCCATGATGCTGGTCATGGCCATCCCGTTTGTGATTCTGCAGCGCGGAAGAAACGGTCGGCGCGTGTTGGCCGCCTGGGCCGGCGCCGGCGCCGTTACCCTGCTGCTTCTCAACGCCGTCTACGGATTCCGTGGAACCGCACGGGCCATGGGGTCGTTTGAATTCTCCTCCCAGTTCATGCAGCACGTGCAACAGCATCTGCCCTCCTGGTTCCCTTCGCCCGTTCCGCAATTGCTGATCAACGGCTTCGATGCCCAAAAGACGGATACCGAGGGCGGATACCAGGGGTTCCTCTTCGGCCAGACCTATACCGGATCACACTGGTACTACTATCCGCTGGCCTTGTTGTGCAAAATGCCGGTGGCGTTGTGGGCTCTGGTCGCCGCGGCGCTGCTCTCCCTGGTCGTGTCCGTGCCCGGGCATTCCGAAGGCGAACTGGCTGCCGAATGGGCTATGTTCGCCGGAGGAATCGTTTACCTCCTGGGCGTGCTGCTCCTGGGAGATTTGAACATCGGCACGCGCTATCTCTTGCCGGCGTTTCCTTTCGCCATGATGTTCGTCTCGCGACTGTGGGCCTTGGGCGGTGGACCGATCCCCGCCTGGTTGCACGTGCGCAACGGCATCCTCGGCTTGATGGCGCTGGAGACCCTTTGGGCCTGCCCGAACTTCCTCAGCTTCATCAACTTCGCGGCCGGCGGCCCGGGACAGGGCTGGCAGCTTCTGACTGATTCCGATTTCGACTGGGGCCAGGGACTGATCTCCCTGCGGCACTGGATGCGGCAGCACCAGGTCAAAACCATCACGCCCCTGATCTATTTCGGCTACGTCGATCCCGCGGCGTACGGCATCGGCTATTCCAATAGAATCGATCCCGGCGGCTACGCCGCCTTCAGCACCTATTACCTCAACGGCCTGACCAACCGCTTTTGGATCCGGCCCGGCCAGCGCGCCATCGGCGGGCTCGATTTCGCCAACGCCCTGCGCAGCCGAACCCCCGTCGCCGTTGTCGCCGACACCCTTTTCATCTACACCACCAGGGACATGGAAGCGGCGATGATCCAAGCCAAGGCCCGCGGGCTCGCCGGACCGTAAATCGGCTACCGCTGCGCCGCCCGCGGCGCCAGCAACCGAATGCCAAACCGATCCTCACGCAACGGCACTGCGCCCAGATCCACCGGCAGCGGCTCCGGTTGGTAATGCGACGCGATCCACGCGAAAAGTTCCCGCCCGTAATCCGTCCCGAAAAATCGCACGCCAAACTCGCGCGTGTCCTTGTGGACGATCAGGATGTAATCCGGCGGACGGCGGCGCAACGCCTCCAGCATGTTCTGCTCGCCAAACAACAGCAGGTCCGGCGGGTTGTAGTTGACGTACGGCGTCGCCGCCCGCCGCCGCGCCAGGTAGTTGATCATGATCCCTTCGGGAAAACAGTTCAGTGTCTGATCCGGCGAAATGATCTGCCGCGCCGCCGCGACGACGCGGTTCACGTAAATCGACCAGGGCGGCGCCCGGAAGGCATCACCCCCGCTGCCGACGATCTGCGTCAATTGTCCGATGGCCGTGGCCGTCATCATCAGATGCACGGCCAGCACCGCGCCCCACAAGCCGGCGGCTCCCGCCAGGTAAACCGCCGCGTTGCCGCCGGCGCGTTGGATCGTTGCGGGAATCCATCCGAAAACCGCCGCCACCAGCAGCATCGTCGCCGGCATCGCCAGCCAGCAACCGTAGTGAACGATCCGGGCATAGAAGAAGATTTTTCCCAGCAGCACCAGCGCCAGCATGGCAAACATGGCCGTTCGTGCCGCGACGCAGCGATCGCCGCGGGATCGTACGGCCGCGATCATCGCCCAGATCACGACGGCCAACGCGATCAAGGGAAGCGGCCGAAAGGCCGAAATCCATGGCACCTGTTTCCAGAAGCATCCGACCAGCGCCGCGCCCATCGTTGCGGCGGCGATGCTGCTGGCGGTGGCCCATCTCCGCGGCATCGCCCACATCACCAGCGCCCCAGCAATGGCCAGATAAACTCCGCTCCATGTCATCATCAGAGCCATGCTGCGGTGCAGATGGTCCAATCCCATGCTGTGGCGATAGAACGGAAGGTGTGCGACATCCCCGCGCAGCAGCGCCGGCCACATCCCCAAGGTGCCGCGCACGGCCGTGGGCAGCGGCTCAGCCAACGTCAGCAATCCCACCGATAGGGCCACGGGAACCAGCGCTGCCGCGACAAAACTGAGCATGACGGCGACGCGCCCGGATTCCCGATGTTCAATGGCCACCAGGAGGAGCCCCAGCCCGCTGGCCGCCGCCACCGCAACGAACAACTCCGCTCGCGTCAAAAAGACCATGCCCGCCAGCAGCCCCGCGATCGCGGCGTCAGTGGACCGACGACTTTGGAGCACCCGGCCCAGGAAGATCAGGCAGGCAAGGCACAGCAGCATGCCGTGCGTATAGTCGTACTCGTACGGGCAGACGTAGTTGTAGTTGCCGCCGGGCATGGGGTGAGCAAACGCGAACAGAAGGATGAAGCTTAGTCCGCACGCCACGGCGGCCATCCGTCCGGCCATTTGCCAGGTCAAGAAATAGATCGCCGCCGCGATGCCGGCCAGACACGGCAGATTGGCCAGCACCAGCACGCGCAGACTCGGCCCAAACAGACGGAACACCAGGGCGTTGTAATAAACCGATAGCGGGCCGGTGTAGTGGGCGATGTCGCGGTAGAGCACGTCTCCCGCCGCCAGCCGCCAGGGGACGTACAGTTGCACGCCGAAATCGACCAGGGCATCCGGCCAAGTGCCCCAGGTCCAGGCGAGCATCACCGCGGCGGCGACGCTCAGGGCCGCCGGGCCAAACCACCGGCGCCGCCATAAGGGTGGGGCAAAGCGGCTGAGGTTTGCCATCGCCGAGCCGGTCATGCCTGCCCAGCGTTATACCTGCGCAGGGGCCGGCAGGATACGCGGCTGTCGCGGCGCCCAGGTTTTGCTTGACATGCGGAAGGCCACGCCGTAACAATATCCTATGGAACATCCCAAGATCGTTCACGACGCGATCACCTTCGACGATGTTCTGTTGATCCCATCGCGAAGCAACCTCATCCCCGCCGACGCCGACACCCACACGCGACTGACGCGCAAGATCGAGTTGAACATTCCCTTGGTCTCCGCGCCGATGGACACGGTGACGGAGTCGGCCCTGGCCATTGCCCTGGCGCAGGAGGGGGGGATCGGCATCATTCACAAGAATCTTTCCGTCGAGAACCAGGCGCGCGAAGTGGAAAAGGTCAAGCGGAGCGAGAACGGCGTGATTGTCGATCCGATCACGCTGCCGCCGACGGCGACCATCGCCATGGCCCGTCGGGTGATGCACGAATACAACGTGAGCGGGATTCCGATCGTGGAGGACGCGGGGAGCTCGGGCGGCTCGGGCGAGCCGCCGCATCGCCGTCACGCCGGCGACGGCAGTGGCAAGCCGCCGCGGCTCGTCGGCATCATGACCCGCCGCGACCTCAAGTTCCAGGAGGATGATTCGCGCAAGATCGGCGAGGTCATGACCCGCGAGAATCTGGTCACGGCGCCGGAGCACACCACGCTCGATGAGGCCGAGCGGATTCTGTACAAGGCCAAGGTGGAGAAACTCCTGCTGGTGGACAAGGACAATCGCCTGGCCGGTCTGATCACCATGCGGGACATCGACAAGATGCATCAGTTTCCCAACTCGTGCAAGGACCGCCGGGGCCGCCTGCGCGTGGGAGCGGCCACGGGCGTGCACGATCTGCAGCGCGTCGAGGCGCTGATCGGCGTCGGCGTGGACGTGATCGTGGTGGACACCGCCCACGGGCACAGCCAGAATGTGATCGACACCGTGCGCGAGATTAAGCGAAAATGGGACATCCAGGTGATCGCGGGCAACGTCGCCACGGCCGAAGGGGCGCACGATTTGATCGAAGCGGGGGCCGATGGTGTGAAGGTGGGGATCGGACCCGGGGCGATTTGCACGACGCGGATCATCAGCGGGGTGGGGGTGCCGCAGATTACCGCCATCCTGAACGCCGCGTCGATCGGCGACCACGCGGGCGTGCCGATCATCGCCGACGGGGGCATTCGTCATAGCGGGGACATCACCAAGGCGATTGCCGCGGGGGCCGGCAGCGTCATGATGGGCAGCCTGTTTGCCGGACTGGACGAATCGCCGGGAGAACTGGTCATTCACCAGGGTCGGCGCTACAAAACCTATCGCGGCATGGGTAGCATGGGGGCGATGATCAGCGGCTCCAAGGACCGCTACGGCCAGGGAAGCGTGCGGGAATCGAGCAAGCTGGTCCCCGAAGGCGTCGAGGGCCGCGTTTCCTATCGCGGCTCGCTGGGCGATTTCGTTTATCAGTTGGTGGGCGGCTTAAGGGCCGGCATGGGATATTGCGGAGCCAAGGACATAGAATCCTTGCGGAAAGACGCGAAGTTCTGCCGCGTATCGGCGGCCGCCATGGTCGAGAGCCATCCGCACGACATCACCATCACCAAGGAGTCGCCCAACTACACCGTCGAATACGCCGATGAGGTGCTGTAGCATCGGGGCCCCATGGAGAAGGATCATGCCGGTTGCATCGATTCCTTTTCGCAGGTTTGTGCTTCGCCTGGGCTTGTTGTCGGTGTGCGCTGCGGCGCTGTGCGTGGGCGCCTGCGCGACGCCGGCGGGTTCGCCCGGCTCCGATTCGGATCCCACGACGCGGGCGCTGTCCGATCCGATGAACTACAGCCCGGGATGGGACGACACGGACGTGACCGGCGGCGGAACGACCGATTTTAATTCCAAGGCTTTTAAGAAGGACGTGGATCATGTGGTCAATCCTTAGACCGTTACTGGGCACGTTGGCCCTGGGCGCGCTGGCCGCCTGCCAGATGGAGCAGCGCACACCGCCGCCGGAGCCGCTGAATCCCACGGCGATTCCGACCGATGCGGCCATGCAGGCTCGCCGATGGTCTCCCTCCGTGGCCAACTACAAGAGCGATCTGGTCATGGCCTGGCCGACGTACGCGCCGCTGTGCCCCAAGCCGTTGCCGCGGCCCGGCACTACGTTCGTTGAGCCGGCGCTGGCCGTGGGCAACACCCTCTACACGCCGATCGACATGATCTTCGTCGATCACCCGTGGACGGCGATGGATTACAAATCGTTGCGCGTCGATCCGACGTACACGGCGGTGCCGCCCCTGCCCCCGTCGCCGCCTCCTCCGGTGTGGTGAACCCCGCAAGAGCGCGACGATGAGCGTTCCTCGTCAGCAGGTCTGCCAGTCGGCCAGCCGCAAACTGCTGGCCGCGCTGCCGGGGCTGCGCTCCGTGCACGCCCTGGTCGGCCTCGACGGCTTTGTCGATGAGATCATCGCCGTCGTGGACAAACGCTACGAGCAGGAGCCGGATCGTTACGAGCCGGTCAGGACGATCACGGCGATGGGACAAAAGATTCTGCGCGCGGCGGGTCAGTCGAGCAATTACGAGCTGGCGGTCAAGCAGATCAAACTCGGCGGCAACGGCCCGATCATGGCCAACGCCCTGGCGGTCATGGGGTTGAGCATCACCTACATCGGAAGCCTGGGGTATCCCGATCTGCATCCGGTCTTCGCCGATTTTGCCAAGCGGGCGCGGGTCATCAGCATCGCCGAGGCGGGCCACACCGATGCCTTGGAGTTCGAGGATGGAAAGCTGATGCTGGGCAAGCACCGCAGCTTGGCCGCCATCACCTGGGAAACTTTTCTGGATCGCGTCGGCCCGGATCGGCTCACCGGTGCGCTGGATGAATGCCGGCTCATCGCCATGACCAATTGGACCATGATTCCGCACATGGAGCAGATTTGGACCAATCTCTGCCAGGCCGTCGCATCCCCGGGCCAGCGACGCCTGTTTTTCGCCGATCTGGCCGACCCGGAAAAGCGAACCCGCCAGGACATCCTCACAGCCCTGCAGTTGCTTGCCCAGATGCAGCAGCAAGTCGATGTCATCCTGGGATTGAACCTCAAGGAGGCGACGGAGATCGCGGGGGTTTTGGGTTTGGCGATCCAGGGCGGCGCGGACGCGGCGGCGGGGCCGCTGGCCACCGCCATTCGCGCCAAGCTGGGCCTGTCCTGCGTGGTGGTTCACCCGCGTGGCGGAGCCGCGGCGACGACCGCCGAGCAAGCCGCCGCTTTCGACGGGCCCTTTGTCCCGCAGCCCAAGATCAGCACCGGAGCCGGCGACCATTTCAATGCGGGGTTTTGTCTCGGCCGCGTGCTGGGATTCACGCTGGAAGAAAGCCTGTGCACAGGCGTGGCCACCAGCGGCTATTACGTCCGCACGGCCCAGAGCCCCGATGGCAAGCAACTGGCCGATTTCATGGACGCGCTGCCCGAGCCGCAGACATAAAAAAGCGGCGCTGACCGCGCCGCTTGTGCAACCGTCATTTTCGTTTCGGGACAATTCAGGTGTGCATGCCGTCGATGGTCGGCGGGATGTGGGTGATCTTGACCGTAGGACGGACCGTCCCGGAGCGCAGGGACGCCGAGGCGTGCCGGAGGCTCCTGCGGGCCGACAGGGCCGCGTGTTTGCCGTGCCTGTGAATCAGTTTGCGATGGTGCGTGCTGAGCGCCGCCGAGACCTTCTTGTGATGCAGCCGGGTGATCAGGGTTCTGTGCTTGGCGGCGCTTCCCGATGCGGCCAGCGTCGAAACGGCCGGAACCGCCATCAGAGCGGCGACGGCCCACTTGAGGATCGTGGACTTATACATGCTTTCTCCTTGGCTTGGGCCTTCCCGCGCGTACACCGCCCGGGTCTTTTTGCCTTATCGGACGATGGGCCTGATTGGCATTAGAGAAAACAGGGATTTTTGATGGGTCTATTATTTGGCGGCGGTACGCCGCACGCCGCTAAATGGGAAGAGGATTATTCCTCTTCCATCATCGTTTCGCGGACGACTTCCTCGATGGTGGTGATGCCGTCGTAGATGGAGAGCAATCCGCACTGCCGCAGGCTGCGCATGCCGCGCTTCTTGGACTCCATGCGGAGCACCTGCGTACTGGCGTGCTGAATGATCATGTCCCGCAGATCATCGTCCAGCAGCATGATCTCGAACATCCCGATGCGCCCCCGGTAGCCGGTGTTGTTGCAGTTGCTGCATCCCTTGCCGTAGTAAAGCTTCTTGCCGGCGATGTCCTCGGGGCGCAGCTCCAGCTCCATAAGCTGCTCGACGGTGGGGGTGTACTCGGTCTTGCAGTGGAGGCAGATTTTGCGGACCAGTCGCTCGGCCACGACGCCCTCGATGGTGGCCGTGACTAAAAACGGTTCCAGCCCCAGGTCCAGCAGACGCGCAATGGCGCTGGGGGCGTCGTTGGTGTGCAGCGTGCTGAAGACCAGGTGGCCGGTCAGCGACGCCTGCACGGCGATCTCGGCCGTTTCCTTGTCGCGGATTTCGCCGACCAGGATGATGTCCGGGTCCTGTCGCAGCATCGATCGCAGGATGCGGGCGAACGTCAGGTCGATGTCCGGTTTGATCTGGCACTGGACGACGCCGTCGATGTCGTATTCGACCGGGTCCTCGGCGGAGATGAGCTTGCTGCTGGGATCGTTCAGTTCGCGCAGGGCCGAATAGAGGGTCGTGGTTTTTCCGCAGCCGGTGGGACCGGTGACGACGACGATGCCGTTGGGCTTGTGGATGAGCTGCCGCGTGATGTTCAGGTCATCCTCGCGCATGCCCAGCTTGTCCAGGTCGAGGCTGACGTTGGAGCGGTCCAGCACGCGCATCACCACGCTTTCGCCGAACATCGTCGGCAGCACGCTGACGCGCAAGTCGATCGGCTGGTTATTGACGCTCAGCTCGATGCGGCCGTCCTGGGGCAGACGGCGCTCCGCGATGTCCAGGTTGGCCATGACCTTGATGCGGCTGCTGATGGCCGGGGCGATGTGCGCCGGCGGCGGCATCATCTCGTACAGCACGCCGTCGATCCGGTACCGCATCTTGAATTCGCCCTCGAACGGCTCAAAGTGGATGTCCGAGGCCTTGTCCTTGATCGCCTGCAACAGCACCAGGTTGATCAGCTTGCGCACCGGGTTGGAATTGGCCGCTTCCTCGAGGCTGTCGATGTCGATCGATTCGCCCCGGTTTTTCAGGTCTTTGAGGGCATCATCCTGTTGCAGTTCGCCCAGGATGTCGCCGATGCCCTCGGTGGCGGACTGGTAATTCTTGGCGATCAGCCGCTCCAGCAGGTCGGGATCCGAGGCGATCTTGGCCGTCACCTGGTACTGCATGAGGGAGCGCAGATCGTCCAGGGCGCGGAAGTTTTCGTGCGAGGCCATCGCCACCACCAGGTGCTTGGTGGCCGGGTCGAAGCTGATCGGGAGAATCTTGTTGGTCGTCGCGAATTGCGCTTGCACGGCGCCGATCGTCGCCGCGTCGAGCTCCACGCCTGCCAGGTCCACCAACTCGAAACCCTGTTGGGCGGCCAGGGCGATATTCAGATCCGCCTCTTTGATCAGACCCATGTCGATGAGGATTCGGCCCAGGAGTCCGCCTTTTTGCTTTTGGATGGACAGGGCTTCGGTGTATTGCTCGCGCGTGACCTTGCCCATTTTGTGCAAGATGCGGCCCAGGGGCCTGTTCTTGAGTTCGCTAATGGGCGGCAGCCCGCGTGGGGCCTGACGGGCCTGGGGGGCAGCGCCCGCCGCGGCCCCGGCCGGAGGCTTGGCCGTTGGCGCAGCCGGAGGCTTGGCCGTTGGCGCAGCCGACGGCGATGACGCCGCGCCTCCCGAGGCCGGCGCCTGCCCTGCGGGCCGGGGCGCCGCAACCGCGTTGCCGTTGCCCGATGGCCTGGGCGCACCGGCGCCGGGTGTGCCGGCGGAAGGAGTCCGCGTCACCGGGACGGACGTCACCGGGACGGCCATCCTGTGCGGTGCCGCCGCCTGCGCCGGCGTTGCCGGTTGCCGCGGCGTCGGACTGTTGGGGGGCGTCGCTCCGCTTGGTGTGGCTCGTGACATCGCCAAATCCTCGATGGGTTATTTCTTGCCCGCAATGGCCTGCAAGCGGGCGCGATTGGCGGCAACCTGCGACTGCCGCTCGGCCTCGCTGGTGGGGGCGCCGCCCGCGGCGGCGGGCTTGGGCTTGACGGCATTGCCAGCCGCCGGTTCGGCGCCGCCGCCACTGCTCTCGCCGGCGCCGCCGAAATCGTCCACTCCCTTGCCCACATCCAGACCCACCCGCCGGAAACGCTCGACCATCTGCCCGGGCAGCTTGCTCTTTTCGATCGCTTCATCGGCGCTGATCTTGCCCGCTTGGCACAACGACCACAACGAGTCGTCCAAGAGCTGCATGCCGTAGCGCTTGCCCGTCTGGATTTCAGAATCGAGGCGGAAGACCTTGTTCTCGCGGATCAGGTTCTGCACGCCGGGGGTGACGTACATGAATTCGTAGGCGGCGATGCGCCCTTCGACGTCGCACCGCGGACACAGGACCTGCGACAGCACGGCGATCATATTGTTGGCCAATTGCACGCGGATTTGTTCCTGCTGATCGGTGGGGAAGGCGTCGATGATGCGGTTGATCGTGCTGGCGGCGCCGCTGGTGTGCAGCGTGGCGAAGACCAGGTGGCCGGTTTCCGCGCAGGTGAGGGCCGCGGAGATCGTCGCCAGGTCGCGCATCTCGCCCACCAGGATCACGTCCGGGTCCTGTCGCAGGGCGCGACGAATCGCCTCGGCGAAGTTCGGCACGTCCACGCCGACCTCTCTCTGCACCACGATCGATTTCTTGTGGTTGTGGTAATACTCGATCGGGTCTTCGATGGTGATGATGTGGTCGTCGAAGTTTTCGTTGACGTAGTTGATCATCGTGGCCAGCGTGGTCGTCTTGCCGCACCCGGTGGGCCCGGTGACCAGAAAGATGCCGCGCGGCCTGTGGCAAATGTCCCGCGTAATCTCCGGCAGGCCGATCTCCTCGAAGCTCATCAGCTTGGTGGGAATCCGCCGCAGCACGAGGCTGGCATACCCCTTTTGCTTGAAGACCGCCACGCGGAAACGCGATTCGGCGCCCAAGGCAAACCCAAAGTCGCCGCTGCCCGACTCCTCGAATTCCTGCTGGATGCGTTCGGGGGTGATGGACTTCATCAGCGACATCGTATCCTCGGGCTCCAGCACCTTGGTCTGCAGGTCGCGCAGATGCCCGTGCAGGCGAAGCACCGGCGGCTTGCCCACCGCTAGGTGCAGGTCCGACGCCCCGCGCCGCACGCACGTTTCCAGCAAACGGTCGATTTGAATCGTGGATGCCATGGTCCTCGTTTCTGAATGTTAGGTTTGAACCATGCCTTCGATCTGGGCGACCTTGACCACTTCCTCGGCGGTGCTGACGCCCGCCAGCACCTTGATCCGTCCGTCGGCCAGCAGATTCTTCATCCCACCGGCCAAGGCGGCCTTGCGCACCTTGTTGGTCGGCGCGCGCTCGAAGGCCAGAGAGCGAATTTCGCTGTTCATCTGCATCAACTCGAAGACGCCGATGCGCCCGCGGAAACCGGTGTTCGAGCAATAGTCGCAGCCGCGCGCTTTGTAGGTGACGCGGTCCTTCAAATCCTGCGGCCGGATGCCCGCCAGCTTCAGCCACATCGGGTCCGGGTCCTTGTCGGGCTGTTTGCACTTGGGACACAGGGCGCGGATCAGCCGCTGCGCCATCACCGCCTGAATCGAACTGGCGACCAGGAAGGGCTTGACCCCCATGTCGATCAATCGCGTGATGGCGCTGGGCGCGTCGTTGGTGTGCAGCGTGCTGAACACCAGGTGGCCGGTCAACGCCGCCTGGATCGCCACCTCCGCCACTTCCTTATCGCGGATTTCGCCCACCAGGATGATGTTGGGCGCCTGACGCAGCATCGAACGCAGAATCTTGGAAAACGTCAGCCCGATGTTCTCGCGCACCTGACACTGGTTGACGCCGACGAAGTTGTACTCCACCGGGTCTTCGGCGGTGATGATCTTGCGGTCGGGACGGTTCAGCTCGTTGATCGCCGCGTACAGGGTCGTGGTCTTGCCCGAGCCGGTGGGGCCGGTCACCAGGAATATCCCGTTGGGCCGCTTGATGATCTTCTGGAAGATCTTGTAGTCGTCCTCTTCGAAACCCAGGTTCTGAACGCCGATGCGGACGCTCTCCGGCCGCAGAATACGCAGCACCACCGACTCCCCGTGGTACGCCGGCAGCGTGCTCACCCGGAAGTCGATGTTCACCTTGTCCACCATCATCTTGATGCGGCCGTCCTGCGGCAGACGCTTTTCCGCGATGTCGATGCCGGCCATGATCTTCAATCGGCTGATCAGCGGCCCGCGCATCCGCAGCGGAATGCGGTCCCGCTCCACGCATTCCCCGTCGATGCGGTAACGAAGCCGCACGCGGTCCTTCATCGGCTCGACGTGAATGTCGCTGGCACGGTTGCGCACCGCCTCGGTGATCATCGCCGTCACCATCTTGATCATCGGCGCCTGCGTGGGGTCGGCATTCGGGTCCTCGCTGATTCCCTCCAAGTCGATCGACCGGTCGATCGATCGGTCCATCGACTTGTCCAGCGATTTGTCCAACGACTTGTCCAACGAGTCGCGTAGACGGTCGATCGTCCTGTCCATCGTCTTGTCGATGGTGGCGCTGGAGCTGGCGCTGAACAGTTCGTCCAAGATCGCCTTGATCCGCCCCTTGGACACCAGCACCGTGCGCAGTTCCTTGTTCAGCTTGAAGCGCAGGATGTCCAGCATCTCCAGGTCCAGCGGATCATGGATCGCCAGCCGCAGCCTGCCTCCCTCCATCCCCAACGGCAACACCAGGTACTTGCGCATGATGGCCTCGGGGACGAGGTCCGCCGCGTTGGACGGCACGGCCTTCTTTTCCAGGTCGATGTATTCCAGGTTGTGCTGCTGCGCCAACGCCTTGTACACGTTGGATTCGCTGCACAATTTCAGCTCCAACAACGCTTCGCCGATGCGCAGGTTCTTGGCCTTGGCATGCTGCAACGCCTTCTCCACCTCCTGGGCCGAGATGATCCCCCATTCAACGAGTATTTCGCCCAGCTTCTTCTGCTGCTTGGCCATGCGACTGATCCTCTTCCTGTTGGAGGGAGGACCCCCAAACCGGGGTCCGACCGACCATCTCCGCCTATCCTGCACCTAGAGGGCCGTTGTTATTTCTACTGATCTCCATCCGGCGGGGTTCGATGCTGGTTCGGCAAAAGTTCGCCCGCCATACATCCGGCGGCTATACCAGTTTACGCCAAGCAGCGCCCCCTCTCAAGGACAAAAGATGCCCCAGCCGCGAAAAACACACCCCAAAAAACCAGAAGGCCCACGAAGTGACTCGCGATGTCACCGCGTGGGCCAACCAAGTGTTGCCACTTGGCCATCTGGTTCGGACCGATTCTTTGGCAACCTGCTCCCGGCCAGGGCCCGCCTCGGCCCGCTCAGCGTGATCCGACAGTTGCCTGCCGGTTCACACAGACGGTTGATCGCGGCAGTTTCCGCCGCGATCGCTCGCCCAACAGGGCGGCATGGCGGTTTCCCGACTGGACGGCCGTGGGTTTCGCTTTCCCGGGCCCGTTCCTAGGATCGCGGCCGCTTCGCGCCCCGTTACCAGGACGCTTTCGGCACGCTGGGCCCGACCCGCCGGTTATCGGGGGACTCTCTCCCCGCGGGCCAACGGATCACTGGCGGCGACTCTAACCCGGATTGCCGATAGGCGTTTTTACGCCCATTAGTTTCGGGTGGCCTCATCGCTGGCCGCCGACTTCCGCCGTGCCCGCATCATTCGTTGCTTCGCACGGTCTTCGCCTTTGAAAGCCGGACTTCCTGTCAGGAGCGTTCTCCTTTTCGCCGTTCACTTCCGTGCCCGACGACAAGGCGAACTATATTCACGGCCGCGAAAAACTAAAAAAGAAATCTGTCTCCGCCGCCGCGCTTATCCACAGCCGCGCGCAAGTTCAGTCCCCGTAAAGAGCACGACGGTGCAAAACGCGGTGGATAATCTGACTTGCCTCGTTGCGGAAAAATCGTGGTAACATATACGCCGATGCAATTGTCCCCTCAGGCGCGTCGGGCTCTTCTGCAAACGGCTTGCGACGTCATCCGTCGCCGCTTGGGCGTGGGCGATCCGCTCGACGTGCCCGACCGCGCCGCCGGTTGCGACGACCCGGCGATTTCGCAGCACGCCGGGTGTTTCGTTTCATTGCACCGCCGCGACACCCACATGCTGCGCGGCTGCATCGGCGTGCTGGAAAGCGATCGCCCGCTGATCGAAGCCCTGATCGGCGCCGCCGAATCCACCCTGCGCGATCCGCGCTTTGTCGATCAGCCCGTCACGCTGCAAGAGCTGCCGCAACTGGACATGGAAGTGACGGTGATCGGCCCGATGCGGCAAGCCGCTTCGCCTCTGGCGTTTGATCCTCTGCAGGATGGGATTTTCCTGACGGCCTTTGGGCGCTCGGGTTGTTTCCTGCCGCAAGTCGGGCGCGAAACCGGCTGGTCGCGCGAGCAACTGCTGACGCGCTTGTGCACCGAAAAACTCGGCCTGCATCCCAACGCCTGGCAGCACCCCTCGGCGGTCCTGCGCCTTTTCAGCGCCGATGTGATCGGCCCCGAACCGTTTCCCGCCGCCGCAACCTGACACATTATTTCGTTGTTGAGCTTTGTCCCGGTCCATCCGGGCCGCCGAGGATCGGAAGCTGGATTTTCACGCTGCGGTCCTGACCGTCGTCCAATCCGGGCGCGCTGCCGATGAATCGCTGATCGATCTTTTTCACGTTGCGCACCGGTGGATGCGCCGGCGGCAAAAGGTCGGGCGAATCAGCCCCATTGTGACGGCTCAGAACGTTGTAGTACTGATCGCGCTGGGCCGGAACCCACCCGGCGTCGCGGATCAACCGGCAAATCTCGCGCTCGTTGAGACGGTACGTCGTGCCGGCGGCGCTGACCACGTTCTCCTCCATCATGACGCTCCCCATGTCGTTGGCCCCGAACAGCAGCGCCAACTGCCCGATCTTCGGCCCCATCGTCACCCAACTGCTCTGCAGGGATGGGATGTTGTCGAAAAACAGCCGGGCCACCGCCAGCGTGCGCAGATAGGATTCCGCTCCCGCCATGCGCACCACACGGCCGCGCAGAATATCCTCATTGCTCGAATCATCGAACGGCCCATGAACCTTCTCTTCCCACTCCGCCGCCCGCCCCAGCGGCGTATTTTCACGCTGAAACGGCCAATGAATAAACGCCGTATAACTCCCCACATTCTCCGCCGCCGTCCCTTCCAGCGGCGACTTGCCAAACACCCCCGGCCACCGAGTCTTGACCCTTTCCACCACTTCGTCTCTTCGTCTGGTCGTCTCTCCGTCTCTGACCGTAAGAGCATAATCCTGCATATCGCGCAGGGCCGCCATATGCTCGATGCGCTCGCGGACAAACTCGATATGCCCGATGAGCATCGTGCAACTGGAATTCATCCCCTCTTCATGGGCCACGCGCATAACGCGCAGCCAATCATCTCCCGTGCACTTGCCCAGCCCGATGCGGCGGCGCACCCGCGGCGCGAAAATTTCTCCGCCTCCGCCGGGAATAGTGTCCAGCCCCGCCTCGCGGAATCGCCGGATGATCTGCCGCACGTCCAGCTTGAAGAACCGCTCGAACTCCACGAACTCCGGCGGCGAAAACGCGTGCACGTGGATCGTGGGAAAGTTCTTCTTGATGTATCGAAGCAGATTCTCGTAATACTCGATCGGCAGGGCGTCGTTCATTCCTCCCTGCATGAGGATTTGCGTTCCGCCGATGGACACCAGCTCCGAAATTTTCTGCCCGATCTGCTCGACGCTGAGCGTATAGGCATCCGTGTCTTCATGATCGCGGCGGAAGGCGCAGAACGTGCATCGGGCAGTGCAGATGTTGGTGTAATTGATGTTCCGGTCGATGACGTAGGTGCGGTAGTCTTCCGGATGCAACCGCCGGCAAACCGCCGACGCCCAGGTCCCCAGGTCGTGCAAAGAGGCGGACTGATAAAGCTCCAAAGCCTGTCCCTCGGCCAGGCGGGCTTTGCCTTCGATGATCGGATCGATGTCGAATGAAAGGTGAGCCATCGTTGCCGTGAAGTGTATGGATCGTCGCGGACGGTTCAAATCTTGTTGCTTCGATTGGTTTTCAAAGCCCTTGCCCTGCAAGGGGTTTTTGATTTGGCATGCGACTGCAATTGAACTCGAGGGTTCGACGCTGTTACGATTGTCACTGAGATGTCTCTCGAACTGCATGTTTTTCTGAAGCGAGCGAATCTCCCGGATAGAGCCGGCTGGCAGCACGAGATCGACGCAATTGGCCTGCCGATTCAGTTGGACGCTGCACTTGACCCCAGGACTAATACTGGATTTTCGCCCGTTAAACTGAAGGGCATCGCGAGTGGCTTCGAACTGGACCACGGTAACGCCGGGGAATTGCTTTCAACTTATCCCCACCTGCGCCCCGTCGTGGCTGATCGAGATACTGCGTTATCCTTCAGGTGGGGCGGCGATTTGAAAGAGTGCGGATGTGTTCTTGGCGCCGCCGCCGCGCTTGTTAAAGCATTTGATGCCGTTGCCTATTATGCCGAAGACGACGTCGCTTACAAAGACTACCAACAATTGCTTATTGAATCGCGGCAATGCCTATGAGTTGCCCGCGAAAAGCGAGCGCGCTTTGGGTGGGGGAAACGGGCGGGGGAGGCGCCGTAGCTCGTTTCCATTTGCCGGTTCCGTCGCCGGGGCTCTCATTCGATAACTTCGGCGGAGGTCGGCGATTAGCAATCGTGGCATCCGGCCCCGTCAGCTCTGGACGGTCGACATCTTTTAGTTTACCGGCTCAATTCGGGGCAGAAATGTGCATCAAGAAGCTTGACTATTACGCAAAATGCGTCGATAATTACGCAATATGCGAAAGCGCCGTCCGCTGGATGCGCTGCTGCCCAGGACCCGCCAGGGAATCTTGGCGGCGATGTTCGTGCGGCCCGAGAAGGCTTGGTACGTCTCTGAATTGGCGCGCCGCATGGGGGTGCCGTCCTCCAGCCTGCAACGGGAGCTGCATGACCTCACCCATGCGGGGATACTCAAAACCCACAGGCAGGGGCGGATGGCCTATTACCAGGCCAACGCGGATTCGCCGCTCTTTGGCGACCTCCGCGGCTTGCTCTTGAAGACAGCCGGGCTCGTGGATGTTTTGGCCGACGCGTTGAAACCGCTGGCGGCAAAGCTGCGGATCGTTTTCGTGTATGGCTCAATCGCCAGCGGCAACGAGCAGAGCGACAGCGACATCGACCTGATGGTGGTTGGCGCAGTATCGCCGGTGCAATTGGCACTGCCGCTGCGTCATGCACGGGAGTTGCTGGGCCGGGAGATCAATCCGACCGTCTACACGCCAGTGGAATTCGCGAAGAAACGGGCGGCCAAAGATCATTTCCTGACGCGGGTGTTGGACAAGCCCAAGCTGTTTGTGTTAGGCAATAGGAATGAGTTGGGCGAAGCTGCTGGCTGACCATCGCGTGACCCGCGTGCCACCGAGCAAGGCGGAGCTGGATAATCTGCGCTCGATTGTGACCCGCAGCCTCAAAGACGTGACGGCGGCGGGTCTTTCGGCGGATGCGCGATTCATCATGGCATACGATGCCGGGCGGACCTTGTCCTTGATTATCGTGCGTGCAGCAGGCTACCGCCCCAGGTCGGTCGGCGCGAGGATGCGAATAGAAACATCACTGATTCTCAATTTCCGCCATGTGACAGGGGGCAGCGCCGCCTATTTCCATTTGCCGGTTTCGTCGCCGGCCGTTTAGTCCGAATTCTTCGGCGGGGGGGCGCTCGGCAGTGAGCAGCGTTGTCCGCCTTCTTCTGTCCAAGGATCGTGGCCGGCCGTTCAAACATTGCTGGTCAATCGGCTTCGCGGCCCTGCTTCTGCCAAAACTCCAGGCCGCTCGCCGCCGACATGAGCGTGGCTCGCTCGGCTTCGTGCGACACCTTGCCCAGAAAAAACGGGCGGCGCAGGACTCGTCGAAGCTCGCGGCCACGGATGCGGACAAATTCATCGCGGAATTTCCCAAAGGGATGTTCGTGCACCGGGGCGTTGGTGGCGATTCCGCCGTGGACTTGGTGAAACGAGGCTTCGCCCAGCAGAACGACGTAGCTCAGTTCCTCCCGGCTCACGGCGTTGGCGAAGAAATCGAGATTGACGAGTCCGCCCCCCGGGGATTGAAACCGCTGATCGAATCCCCCCAGGTCGAAAAACGCCTGCTTGCCCATCGCAAAGCAGTTGCTCTCCAAGAGGCATCCGAACCAGCCGTAACTGTCGTCGGGGAATGCGTCCGCGATCGTGAACAGGCGGTATCCGTTGCTGCGCCACTGGCTTTGCTCCAGCAGGCGGTCCTCGACGTCCTGATTGTATCCTTCGGCGACCGAGATGTTTTGCACGTTGGGTCCCAAATGCATGGCCACGGTGGCCACGAACGGCGAGGCGAACAGGGCAAAAGCGCGATCCGTCAATGACAGAATCCCTGGTGAAAGAATGTGCGCCCCATCGAGCATGACCATGAGCCGATCGCCTTGGGCGTGGCGGCACGCCTCGTTGATCGCTTGCACCGGCGAGGGCGACTGGGTGGCGAAGAACCGATACTTGAATTGCGGTCCCCACGCCGACACCTCCGCCTCCGATAGCGGCTGGCTCGAGCCGTTGTCCACCGCGATCACTTCATATTCAAGATTGTCGATGTTTTTTTGATACCCTCGGCTCAGCGAAAAAAGGGAGTTGCGGGCCTCGCGCCGCATGTTGAAGAAATTGATGATGACCGACAGCATCGAGTTCCGTTGCCAGTCCGATGGTATCGCAAAAGGGCAAGATGGAAAGGGAGACATCTACCAGGCGGGCCACCGCTGCCTATTTCCATTGGCCCGTTCCGTCGCCGGCCGTCTAGTCCGATTTCTTCGGCGGCGGCTGGGCGCCTGGCGCCCTCCAGGATTGCATCAATGTCAAATGAAAGCTTACCCATTGTCTGGCCGGTGCATATGCGATCCCGCCTGGCAAGGAACCGGCCTTACGCGCCGACACTGCAAAGGTCGACATTTACCTTGACCGGCCAATTGCCGACGGGATAATAGGTTAGGATGGCAAAGTTCCGGATTGACAAAATCGGAGAACTTGCCCGCCAGTTGTCCTTTACCCCACAAGAGACCAGACTGGCGCAAATCTCGTCCGCAGAAGAACTTCTGATCGAAATCGATCCCGCCAAAGCCTACCCGCTGGACTTCGTTATCTATCGCATCACCGGCTACCGCCCCAAGCGGGTGGATCAGGCCCTGCTGGCGGGGCTGGCCTTGCAGCACGATCTGGGTCTGCTGATCGAGCAGGTCAGCCAGACCCTGGCCCTGCGGCAGGATGGCCAGAATCAGCCCGTGCTGAGCATCGACGAGGTCACAGAGCGGTTCAACGTCACCAGCAAGACCATTCAGCGATGGCGTCGCCGCGGGTTGGCAGCGCGATTGTTCATCTTCCCGGACGGCAAGCGCCGCGTCGGGTTCTTGCTTTCCACGGTCGAACGATTCCTCGCCATCCATCGCGATCAGGTCCTGCGGGTTGGCAATTTCTCGCAGGTGTCGGACCGGGAGAAATCGGAGATTCTGCGGCGGGCCAGGCGACTGGCGGAGACTCGCTGCTGCCCGGACGAGATCGCCCGGCGGATTGCCCGCCGCCTGGACCGCTCGCCCCTGACCATCGCCCACATCATCAAGGACCACGACCGCGCCAATCCGCAGGCGGCGATTCTTCCCCTGGCCGCCCAGCCGATTGGCCAGGAGCAGCGCCAGGAGATTTTCGAGTCCTTCCGCCGCGGGATCGGCGTCACGATGCTGGCCGAGCAACTCGGCCGCCCGCGAGCGCAGGTGTATCGCGTCATCCTGGAAGAGCGTCTGGCTCGGCTGCTGCGTCGGCGCGTGCGATTCATTGACGATCCGCTGTATCACCAGAGCGACGCCGCGGCCGTCGTCGAGCAGATCGTCGCCCAGCCGCAGATTCAACCCGCCCCCAAGGTCGAGGAATCGCGCATTCCGCGCGACTTGCCGCCGTATTTGCAGGACCTGTACCGCACGCCCCTGCTCTCGCCGTCCCAGGAACGCTCGCTGTTCTTGAAGCTGAATTTCCACAAGTTCCAATTCGTGGCCGTGCGGCGGAGGCTTGATCCCGCCCTGGCCGGCGCGCGGGACGTAAGTCTGTTGGAAACCTATCGCCGCCGGATCGTGCACACGCGCAACCAGATCGTGCGTGCGAACCTGCGTCTGGTGGTCAGCGTCGCCCGCAAGCACCTGCGGCCGGGCTTATCCCTGATGGAGCTGATCAGCGACGGCAACCTGACGCTGATGCGCGCCGTCGATTCGTTCGATTTGCACAAGGGCAACCGTTTCAGCACGTACGCGACCTTGGCTCTGATGAAGGGCTTTGCCCGCAGCGTGGGCCAGATGCAGTCCGCCGGGCGCGACGCCGTGCACAGTGAACTGATCCTGGAAACGGTGGCCGATCGTCGCGGCCTACCCGACGCCCAGCGCCTGCTGGACCGCGACCATCTCGGCCAGCTTCTCTCCCGCCTGGACGCGCGCGAGCGGCACATCATCTCAGCACATTACGGCCTGCGCGACGGCTCGCCGGCCACCTACGAGCAGGTCGGCTCGCGTCTAGGTCTATCCAAACAGCGTGTCCGCCAGATCGAGCAAGCCGCCCTGGCCAAGCTCCGCGCGGGGATTTAGGTCGCGGCGGACGGCGGAGCGGGGGCATCCGCCGCTTTAAGCGCCTAACTGTCGGGCCGCCCCATTGGTCGGCAGGATTTTTGGTCCCTGACGGCGCAGCAGGTTTAGTCCCGCTCGCACCAACTCGCCGCGGCTGTGCACGTCCAGCTTGCGGTGAAGCATGGAAATATAATTGTGAACCGTGGCCTGGCTCAGCGACAACTTTGCCGCCGCTTCTTTTTCGATGTAACCCTCGCAGAGTAATCCTAAAACCGCTTGCTGGCGGGGTCCCAGATGGCTCAGGGCGCGAGCTCCTCTTTTCCGAATCCTGGCCAACTCCATATGCGCCAGTCGGACGATCGCGCTGTGGCGGGCGTCGAACGGCCGGCTCTTCAATGCACGGCCGAATCCGAAGCCCTCGGAATATTGTCCATCCGGCGCCATCACCTGGGAATAGAGGATATCCTCCATCCCGAGCGGGCGGCGGAATTCGTTGAAATAGGCCGAGCCATACCATTGTCGGTCGGTGCACAGTTGTTCACGTCGGCGGACAAAATTACGCGCGCCCAAGGCCGTTAAAGCGGGCGTATTGGGGTCGGGGGTAATATCTCCCGTCTGTAAAAACCGATTCCATTGACTGATCTGAGCGGCGTCAGCGCCGATCCACAACATGAGCGGAAAATTAGCGTCCGTCGGATCCAGCGGTCGCCGCATCACGCAGGCTAGAACCATCCCGCCGTTGTCGATCAACTTCAGCAAGCCCGATCCGAAATGCTGCCGCCAGGCGTAGGCGTCGTGTCCCAGTTCCACCGTCTCGGCCACCAGCCGCATGACCCGAATGACATCCCTTAACCTGACGCTTGTTGAATGCGACATGCGAACCTCCCCTTTGTTCCCATTAACCAGTTGTTCTCTAAACATGATCTGTTTAGATCAATTGCCAAAATATGGGAAGGCCGCAAATACTACGTGTGTCGTACAGGGGTGCATCCACGCGACTGGCGCCCAAGCCGCCGGGGCGTCGCTTTTTCGGGGTGGATCAGCCCCGTTGGCCGCTACGGCTTGACGGGCCGAGACTTACGGCTTGACGGGGCCAGACGTGCCCAGGCACGTTCGTGGCCGGCGGTGTCCCTGGTGGCCGCTCGCTTGCCGGATTCCTCCACCGGCAGGCGGGTGCGCTGCCTCAACGCTTCGATTGGAATCTTTCGGTTGGGAGGACATTCATGCTTGCCCAATGCCTGGTCAAAACAACCGACTTCACTTGTCGCGTCCCGCTCGCCGCTGGGCGGCCGATCGATCCGATTTCCCTTCCGGGGGTTTCCATGAAGCGAGGCAGAAATTCCACCAAGAACAAGCCGGCGCCCGTGCCATCCATCCTCTCCGGCCAATGGGCGGTCCTGGTCCGCGCCCTGAATCTCTCCGCCCGGCAAGCCAAGATCGTCGACTTGATACTTCAAGGCAAAAAAGACAAAGAAATCGCCAAGGAATTGGGTTTAAGCAAATACACGATTCGAACGTACCTGAACCGGATTTTCAGCCGGCTTGAAGTGACCGATCGCCTCGGCCTTGTGGTCAAAGTCTTCGCCCGCTGCCGGGAGAACTGCGCCCAGGCGGGCTGTCCCTACAAAGTGTGACACCATAAATGGCGGCTTGTCGTGTGATGATTGCAGTAGCTATAATTCGCACAGGGTTCAGATTTTCTCCGGGAAATCTTGGGCGTCCCTTTTTTTGGCTCGGCAGGACAGGCTGCGCGCGACGCGCGTTGGGCGAACGTCGTCTGGGTTAGATGCCTGTCCATATGGCGGCAGATTCTTCACAGAATCGAAAGGAGTACCGGCCATGGCTACGCTTCAACAGGATAACCGGTTTCTTGCACGAGCCATCGACTTGGTGCGTAAGGCAGGCGAAAAACTGGCTGGGGCATGGGTTCTCGGTGAAGCAGGCCGCTACCAGATTAGGCAGTGCCTGAGTCTTCTCACCCAAGCGATGCATGGTTTGCGGCGCGATGAACCTTCGTATCGAGCCCTGAACAAGGCGAACCATCATATAGAATGTGTTCTTCGCCATTTCCCCCACGCGAATCCCTACAACTTGGGGTGGGCGACCCAGAATATTGACGAGGCGCTGCAGGCACTTCATGGATGTACCCAGAGCGGTCCCCGTAAAATATCCGCCGTAGACATGAAGCCCAACCGTGCCGCCTGGCTCAAAGGTCCGCCGGCTGCCTGCAATCTGCCCCCTGCGATGCCCGCCGGCCGAGCCTGGCGCTTCGTCCTTCTGGGCGCTCCCGGCGCCGGCAAAGGCACCCACGCCGAATTGCTCTCCGACCACCTGGGTGCCTGCCATCTGTCGACCCGCAACATCTTCCGCGCCGCCAAGCATGCCTGCAATTGCAGTCTCTCCCCCGCCATGACCGTCGCGCTCGAGGCCATGCGCCGCGGCGAACTCGTCTGCGACGACACCGTCCTGGACATCCTCCGCGAACGCGCCGCCTGCCTGCGCTGCCACGTCGGTTTCCTCCTCGACGGATTCCCTCGCACCGTCGCCCAAGCCCAAGCCCTGCAGCAGCTTCTCAACGAGCAGTCCCTCACCCTCCACGGCGTCATCAGCTACGAGATTCCCGTCCCGCAGATCATCGCCCGCCTCAGCGGCCGCCGAACCTGCACCAACTGCAAGGCCCTCTTCCACGTCACCGCGCGCCCGTCCAAGGTCCCAGGTGCCTGCGACCAATGTGGCGGCAAATTGATCCAACGTGACAACGACCGCCCCGAATCCATCCGCGTCCGCACGGAGGCGTACCAGAAGAGCACCGCTCCCCTGATCGACTTTTATGCGAGCTCCGGCCTGCTGATCCCCATATCCGCCGATGGTAATTCCGAGGAGATTTTGCGGCGTACGCTCACCGCCCTGCGTCGCCTGATCCCCGCTGGCGGCGATGAGGCCCGGCCAAGATAATGACTGCCATCTCAGGCCGACGGATTCACACGCTGGCTCAAAACGCGCTTGAGCACTTTCCCCGTCGAGGATCGCGGCAAATCCTTCTCGATGAAAATCTCGCGGGGGATTTTCCACTGCACCAGGTTTTGATCCCGGCAGAAATCACGCAGTTGATCCGCGCTGGCGCCCTGGCCTTCGCGCAATGCGACAAACGCGACCACGACTTCGCCGCGGGTGGGGTCTTTCTTGCCCACGGCGGCGGCCTCGGCCACGGCCTCGTGACGCAATAAAACCTCCTCGATCTCCCGCGGCGCGGCCTTCTCGCCGGCCACGATGATCAGCTCCTTCTTGCGGCCGGTGATGTAGAGGAAGCCATCCGCGTCGAGTTGGCCCAGATCGCCGGTCTTGAAATAGCCGTCGCCCGTCATGGCGGCCGCGGTTTCGGCGGGCAGCTTGTAATAGCCCTTGGTGACCATTTTTCCCTTGAGCCAGACTTCGCCATTTTGGCCGGCGGGGAGGGTGTTGCCCTGGTCATCGGCGATCTTCACTTGCACCCCGGGCACCGGCCGGCCCACGCTGCCGGGGCGGGCGGCCTGGGGCGTGTTGAGGGAAACCACCGGGCTGGTTTCGGTCAGGCCGTAGCCTTCGTAGAGGGTGACGCCAAATCGCCGCAGGTATTGCTCGGCCAGGGCGGCGGGCAGCGGCTCGCCCCCGCAGATCAGGGCGTAGATGGATTTGAAATCGTCCGCCGCGGCGTTCTTCAGATGCGCCATGGCGGCGAACATGCTCGGAATTGCAAAGACCAGGGCGACCGACTGATCGCGGATGGCGTTCAGCGCGGCGGTGGGGTTGAAACGCGCCATGTAAATCACCGGGGCCGCCAGTTGGATGGGGGCGAGCATCATCGCCGTCATGCCGAAGGCGTGGAACAGGGGGATCACGCCGAGGAATTTGTGCTTGTGCTGCAACTGGGCGTGTTCGATGCACGCATCCACGTCGCTTTGCAGGTTCTGGTAACTCAGCACGACGCCTTTGGGCAGGCCGCTGGTGCCGCTGGTGTAAATCAGCACCGCCCGGTCGTCGGCGGATTTGGGCGGCATTGGCGGGGGGGCCGACGGCGGGGCGGTGGACGCTTGCGACACGTCGATGATCTTGAGCGCGATTCCCTTGAGGCGGGCGCTGAGCTGGGGAATGCTCAGGATCGTGTCGATGCCGCTGTCGGCGATGACGTGGCCGATCTCCCGCTCGCCCAAAAGAAAATTGATGGGCACCACGCTCTTGCCAGCCAGCAGCGTTCCGTAGAAACTCGCGACGTACCCAAAGCCCGCCGGCAGCATCAGGCCGACGTTGTCCCGGTGGGTGATGGCGCTCAGGTGGGCGGCGATCGCGGCGGCCGCGCCGGCCAGTTGCCGGTACGTGTAGCTGCCGGCGTCGTCCTGGATTGCCATGTCGTCGGGCGTTTGCTGCGCGTGGGCCAGGAGCGGTTCCACCAGCATGATGGATTCACTATATCGGTTGGAGGCACGGATGCGAATACGTTTCATGATTAGCGGCGTTTGGCTGCTGGCGGCGGGGTGGCTGGCGATGTCCGGCGGTTGTGCCGGCAATCCACAATCGCGACAGACGCTCAATGAGTGCGAGGGGGCTTTGGAGGCGGCGGACCAGGCCGCCAACCGCCTCGATTTTGCCGCGGCCGCCCAGCAATATGACCGGGCGATCATGGCTGCGGATCAGGTGGTGGCGGCGGGTGTCGCGGCCGATCAGGCCGAGGCGCATTTCCTGCACGGCCGGGCCATCGAGGATCGGCGCAAGCCGGACGCCGCCGCCACCGCCGCCGACCTGGCCGCCGCCCGCCACGACTACGCCCTGGCCCTGAGCGAAAAGCCCTCCCTGCCGCTGGAAGCGCGCCTGCACGGCCAGCTCGCCAACGTCGCCTATTTCCAGGAAGATTTTGCCACCGCCCTGCAGCAATGGACGCTCGCCTACGCCCAGCTCGAAGATCCGCAGTCGAAACCGTGGGTGCTGTACCGCATGGGGCTATGCCAGCAGCGGCTGGGTCGATTTGCCGATGCCGACCGAACCTTCGTCATGGTTCAGGAGCAGTATCCCGGCACGGAAGTGGCCGCGCGGGCCAAGGCACACCAGGGCGTGCGCGGTTTCTACGTGCAGGTGGGCGCCTTCTCGCAGGCGGAGGACGTTGCCAAAGCCGCCGCCGCCGTCACCGCCGCCGGTTCCATCCCGCAGCAAGCCGAGGAAAAAGGCCTGACGATCGTCCGCACCAGCGGCGTTCCGTCGTACGCCCTGGCCGTGGCCCTGCGATCGAAACTGGCGGCACATTATCCCGATGCGCGGATCATGCCGTAGGGGCGAAGAGGGGGAGAGGGGGAGACGGGGAGAGGGGGAGCGCCAGGGGCCGAGAGATCGGAGATGCACTGATTGCGAGTTCCACCAATAGCGCGTTCGTGGTAGATCAAGCCGGAGAAATCCCGCGATGAAACGACCCTACGTCATTTGTCACATGTGCACAACGATCGACGCCAAAGTTCTGGGCGATCGCTGGAGCAAGCTGCCGGGCGGGAAAGCGGGCGGCAACCTGTTCGAGACGACCGCTGCCCGCTTCGGAATCGATGCATGGCTTGTCGGCACGACCACGATGAAGGAGTTCTCCGGACGCGCGGCAAAGCTCCGCCCCCCTCCAGCGCCGGTCCGCCCCGGCGATTTCGTCGCCAACCCGAAAGCCAAGAGTTTTGCGATCGGCATCGACGCCAAGGGTGTGTTGCGGTTCCAGAGCGGCGACGTCGACGGCGACCACGTCGTGCTGCTGATCACCGAGCGAGTCAGCGACGCCTACCGCGCCCACCTGCGCAAAGCAGGCGTTTCTTACCTGCTCTGCGGCCCCACCCGCGTCGACCTGCCCCGCGCTATGAACAAGCTGTACACAACGCTCGGCCTGCGCAAACTGATGCTCGAAGGCGGCGGCAGACTCAACGGCTCCATGCTGCAAGCGGGATTGGTGGACGAGATCAGCCAGGTCGTTTTGCCGATCGTGGACGGCGGCGGCCCCGGCGTAACCGGCTTCTTCGATCCCCCCGGCAGGCCGCCGCGATCGGCCGCGGCAAGCCTGCGCTTGCTTGGCCACGAATCGCTCAAGGGCGGAGCGCACTGGTTTCGTTATCGCGTCCGACGCTAGGCGGCCAACACGCCGGCGCTAAATCGCTTGGCACGCGTCCTTCCAGGGCGGGCAGGAGCAGACTAGGTTGCGATCGCCGTAGGGGGTGTTGATTCTTCCCACGGCTGGTCAGAATTTGTAGTGCCGCAACCATGGCGCCGCATGCGCGGGTTATGCCGTGAAGCCACCAAACGTGAACCGTGAAGACGTGAACGGCAGAGTCTGAGAATCAGGTGATGTCCCCGTTCCGGGTTCCCGTTCCGGCTCCCGTTCCTTAGCTTGTCAGCGGTCGTACCATCTCCAGAGATTGCCGGGACCCCTGAGTCCCAAATCCTCTTTGCCTGGAAGACGCAGCCACGAGCCTTCAGGTAAGCTCCCGAACTGATTCTTGGGAACGATGTGGGTAAAACCTTCAGGGCTCTTGACCGAAATAATATACCCTTTTTGAGAGGAGTTTCGGGTTTCGCCGTCCTGGCCTTCAATAAACGTCGTTAAGGTGCGCAACTCGTACAAATAGTCGCCATTCCACGGAGTATGCGGCACTTCTACAAGATAAGGCCCCTTCCAACTGGCCGATCTGGATCCCAGGTCCGGCAAAGTAGACAAGGCACGGATCCCTTGTTCGGATCCTGGAAACTCGCCGAGGTCTGTCTTGTAGCTAAGTAATGCCTTTGACAACATTTCGATATCTGCGTCCATTTTCCGCGTTGCCGCCTCTGCGTCGACGGTTGGCAACACCTTGCTTGGCATAATTTGATTCCCGGGCCCTGGCTGACATCCTGTGCCCGCGAGAATCAAAATTACCAACGCCATACATTTTGAAATCTGCATATTCATGGTCAATCGTCCCTTCTTGTCCTGGCTCGCCGAAAGCAGGGCCACGTGAGATGTAGTCAATGGTGTAATAGTAAATCTCCTCTTAAAACTCTGCAATATTGCGCGTGGCGAACTTCGCTCGGAAATCAGTGCGAAGTCCGGCGTGCGATTTGGGATTCCACGTGCGGGTCGAATGGGGACATCACTGATATTCCGAAGCGGGCGCAATTCCGCCGCGGCATTTTGTGATCGGTCAACGATCTGCCCAATACAATCGTGATTATCTTGTCGGGGGCCACGTTCACCTACAACCAGAACAGGAACCAGATGAGCCAGTGGGCGTCGCCGACGTCATTTTACACCGCCTCTTGGACGGAACTGCTGACTGATCATCGCGCACACGAGGTTTGAAGACGCCGGCGCTAAATCATTTGACCCGCGTCGTTCCAGGGCGGGCAGGAGCAGACTAGGTTGCGGTCGCCGTAGGGGTTGTCAATTCTTCCGGTGGCCGGCCAGAACTTGTATTGGCGCAGCCAGGGAGCGGGATACGCGGCTTGCTGGCGGGAATACGGGTGCTTCCAATCGTCTGAAGCGATGGCCGCCACCGTGTGCGGGGCGTTTTTCAGGACGTTGTCGGCGCGGTCGGATTTTCCATCTTCGATGTCGCGGATTTCCCGGCGGATGCAAATCATCGCGTCGCAGAAGCGGTCCAGCTCGGACTTGGATTCGCTCTCGGTCGGCTCGATCATGAGTGTGCCGGCCTCGGGCCAGGACATCGTCGGGGCGTGAAAGCCGTAATCCATCAGACGCTTGGCGATGTCTTCCACCTTCACGCCGCTGGTGGATTCGAATTGCCGGCAGTCGATGATGAACTCGTGGGCGCAGCGGCCGTTTTTCCCCTTAAAGACGATCGGGTAATGCGGTTCCAGACGCTTGGCCATGTAATTGGCGTTGAGGATGGCGATCTCGGTGGCGGTTTTGAGTCCGGCATCGCCCATCAGGGCGATGTAAACGTATGAGATGGGCAAAATGGCGGCGCTGCCGAAGGGCGCGGCGGCGATGGGGCCGATGGCGTCCGCTCCGCCGCCGGGCAGATACGCGGCAAGGTGCTGGGCGACGGCGATCGGTCCGACGCCCGGGCCGCCGCCGCCGTGCGGTATGCAGAACGTCTTGTGCAGGTTCAGGTGGCACACGTCGGCGCCGACGTCGCCCGGGCGGCATAGGCCGACCATCGCGTTCATGTTGGCCCCGTCCAAATAGACCTGGCCGCCGTGCTCGTGAACGATATTGCAGATTTCGCGCACGCCCTGCTCGAAGACGCCGTGCGTGGATGGATAGGTGAGCATGATCGCCGCCAGATCGTCGCGGTATTGGCCGGCCTTGGCGGAAAGGTCGGCTAGGTCCACGTCCCCGCGGCTGTCGCAGGCGACGGGCACGACTCTCAGGCCGGCGCTGACGGCGCTGGCGGGATTGGTGCCGTGGGCGGAAGCGGGGATCAGGCAGATGTTTCGTCGGCCCTGGCCGCGATGCTCGTGATAGGCGCGGATGGTCAAAAGCCCGGCGTATTCGCCCTGCGAGCCGGCGTTGGGCTGCAGCGACACCGCGGCCAATCCCGTGATTTTCGCCAGCCAGCTCGCCAGCGTCCGGAACATCCGGGCGTATCCGCGCCACTGCTCCGGCGGGGCGAACGGGTGAATGGCCGCGAACTGTGGCCAGGTGATCGGCAGCATCTCGCTGGTGCCGTTGAGTTTCATCGTGCATGAGCCCAGCGGAATCATGGACTGGGCTAGGGACAGGTCCCGGCTCATCAGGCGGTAGATGTACCGCAGCATTTCCGTTTCGCTGTGGTAGCTGTTGAAGACCGGGTGCGTCAGATACGCAGTTGTCCGTGCCAGATTCGCCGGGTATTGGCCGGCGCTGGAGGCAAGTTGATCCACGTTGATGTGGATCGTCGCTCCGCCGGCGAACGATTGAATGAGCGCTTCGACGTCGTTGCGCGTGGTGGTTTCATCCAGCGAGATGCCGATGCTGCCGTCGTCGAAATCGCGCAGGTTGTATCCGCTGGCGCGTGCCGCGGCGATGACGGATGCAGCCTCCAGGCCGCGCGGGCGGACGCGGAGGGTGTCGAACATCACCGCGTGGGGAATCTCGTGTCCCAGTTTCCGCAATCCCGCGGCCAGCGCCGCTGTCAAACCGCGCACGCGCTCGGCGATGCGTTTCAACCCGTCCGGCCCGTGATAAACCGCGTACATGCTCGCCATGATGGCCAGGAGCACCTGGGCCGTGCAGATGTTGCTGGTGGCCTTGTCGCGGCGGATGTGCTGCTCGCGCGTTTGAATGGCCAGTCGCAGCGCCGGTTGTCCCGCCGAATCCTTGGAGACGCCGACCAATCGCCCGGGCATTTTGCGCACGAACTGGTTTTGCGTCGCCAGGTACGCCGCGTGCGGCCCGCCCAGTCCCATGGGCACGCCGAAGCGCTGGGTCGAGCCGACGGCGATGTCCGCGCCGAATTCACCCGGGGCCTTCAGCAGCGTCAGCGCCAAAAGGTCGGCCGCCATCACAACCAGCGTCCCGGCCGCGTGGGCCGCCTCGATCACCGGCGTGTAATCCACCACCGACCCATCCGTGGTTGGATACTGGAGCAGAATCCCGCAGTATTTCCGGCCGGAAAAATCGATCCGCGCGCTCGAGCCGACGACGCATTCGATTCCCAGGGCCTTGGCCCGCGCTTTCACCACGGCGATGGTTTGCGGATGGCAATCCTCCGCGACGAAAAACTGGCCGCGCTGCTGCTCGGCGATGTGCCAGCACATCGCCATGGCCTCGGCGGCGGCGGTGGCCTCATCCAACAGCGACGCGTTGGCCAGGGGCAGGGCGGTCAGGTCGGCCACCATCGTCTGAAAATTCAGCAGCGCCTCCAATCTGCCCTGCGAAATCTCCGCCTGGTACGGCGTGTACTGCGTGTACCACCCGGGATTCTCCAGGATGTTGCGCCCAATCACCGGCGGCGTGATCGTGCCATAGTATCCCATCCCGATGCAGCTTCGCAGGACGACGTTTTGACCGGCCAAGCCGCGCAGTTCTTCGATGATTTCGTGCTCGCCGCGGGGCTGTCCGATGCCCAGAGCGCCGTTGAATCGGATGGATTGGGGGATGGTTTGATCGATCAATTCATCCAGCGAAGCGGCGCCGATGACGCCGAGCATTTGCAACACATCGCCGTCGGTGGGGCCGATGTGACGGTGGACAAACGTATCGGAGGGGGCAAGTTTTGATGTCATTGGGGATATTTCTGACTGCCGCGCTCGCTGATTTCGATCCTAATCCTACTCGTAATCTTAATTTTGATCTTGTTCTTACTCTTAATCGTAATCCTAATCTTAATCCTAATGTCCGATCTTCTTGAGATACTCCTCGGCCGAGAGCAGTTTTTCCACATCGCCCGGTCCCGCGACCTGCACCTTGATCATCCATCCGCGCTCATACGGATCGGCGTTGACCAGGCCGGGATTGCCGGCCAGTTCCGCGTTGATTGCCGTGACGCTGCCGCTGACGCCGCTGAGCAGGTCCGCGGTAGCTTTGACCGATTCGATTTCACCGAAGGCGGCGCCGGCCCGCAGGGTCTGGCCGACCTCAGGCAGTTTCACGTAGGTGATGTCCGTCAGCTCGTCGGCGGCGAACTGCGTGATGCCGATGACGACCAGCTTGTCCTCGGGCTTGTGCCACTCGTGGGTCTGCAAATAACGGCGATCTTGGGGAACGGGCATACGGAATCCTATTCTTGAGGTTTTCGATAAAAGGGCAACGGGACGATTTTGGCTGCGACGGGCGCGCCGCGCAGATCCACCTGCACGTCCGCAGCGGCGGCGGCATGGGCGGCTTCCACGTACGCCATGGCAATGCTCTTGTGCAGCGTGGGGCTGAAGGTCCCGCTGCTCACCTGACCGATGGCCGCGCCGTCCCGTTGCACCGCCGAGCCCTGACGCGCGATGCGCGGGCCTTGCAGCTCGAGCCCGACCAGTTTTTTCGCTGGTCCGCGCTGAACAACCGCGCGCAGCGCCTCTGCCCCCAGAAAATCCTTTTTCAAATCGACGGCCCAGTCCAGCCCCGCGGAAATCGGATCGATGTTTTCGCTCAATTCGTGCCCGTACAGCGGCATGGCCGCTTCCAGGCGCAGCGTGTCGCGGGAACCCAGCCCGGCGGGCTGGATCACCGAATCGGGCTGGTGCATCTCCTCGGCCATCGACTTCACCGCCGACGCCGCCGCCTGCGCCGAAACGATCATCTCCACGCCATCCTCGCCGCTGTATCCGCTGCGAAAGACGGTGAACCGGTTCATCATGTGCGTCCCGCTTTCAAACCCCCAGCGCGGGATGGACTTTAGATCGATCGCCAAGGTATCGCTCAGGATTTCGATGACGCGCGGGCCCTGGACCGCCACCATCGCGGTGGATTGCGTCCGATCGGCGATCTCGACGGCAAATCCGCCGCCGTCGCGAACGGAGGCAAGGTGCTTGACGATTTTTTCCCGGTTGGAGGCGTTGCAGACGATCAGCCAGTGCTTGGCATCCTTGGAGACGATCACGTCGTCCAGCACGCCGCCGGCTTCGTTGCAGATCAAGCTGTAGCGGCTCTGCCCGATGCGTTGCTTGGCGACGTTGCGACTCAGCACGCGGTCCAGAAACGCCGGGGCGTCTTTCCCGCTGACATAAAGCCGCCCCATGTGACTGACGTCGAACAACGATCCGCTGCTGCGTGTGTGCTGGTGCTCCTGGACGATGCCGCGATACAGCAGGGGCATTTCCCATCCGGCAAATTCGACCATTTTCGCGCCGAAGGAGACGTGAAATTCGTAAAGCGGCGTACGCAGCAGCATGAACCGGCGAAAGGTAGTCCCCGGGTCCAGCCGGGTCAAGAAATCCGTTCTCTCCTGCCCGCGGTCCACTTGGGCATCTAAGATAATGTGATGAGAGCCATCAATCCGGCAACGGAAGAGACGGTCGCCGAATATCCCGAGCATACCTGGCCGCAGATCGAGCAGGCGTGCGCGGCGACGCGGTCGGCCTTTGCCCTGTGGCGCAACACGCCGCTCGAGCAGCGCTGCCGCTTGATGCGCCAAGCGGCGGCACTCCTGAGGCAAAGGCGAAGCGAGTTGGCCAAACTGATGACCTGCGAAATGGGCAAGCCGATCACCGCCGGGGAGGCGGAGGTGGATAAGTGCGCCGCGGCCTGCGATTACTTCGCCCAAAATGCCACGAAGTTTCTCGCGCCGCTGGAAATCGCCTCGGACGCCTCGCGCAGCTACGTGCGGTTTGAGCCGCTGGGGCCGATCCTGGCGATCATGCCCTGGAATTTTCCCCTGTGGCAGGTGTTTCGATTCGCCGCCGCGGCGCTGGTGGCGGGCAACGTGGTGCTGCTGAAGCACGCCCCCAACGTCCCCGGCTGCGCCCTGGCCATCGAACGATTGGCGGCCGAGGCGGGATTCCCCCGCGGTGTCTTGGCGGCGCTGCTCGTATCCGACAATGCCGTCGCGGAACAAATCGTTTCTCATCCGGCGATTGCCGCGGTGACGCTCACGGGCAGCGAGCGCGCCGGCTCGGCCGTGGCCGCCGCGGCCGGAAGAGCGCTGAAGAAAACCGTCATGGAGCTGGGTGGGTCCGATCCGTTCATCGTGCTGGCCGACGCCGATGTTCCATCCGTGGCCGCCGCCGCGGCCCAGGCCCGCTGCATCAACAACGGACAGAGCTGCATCGCCGCCAAGCGGTTCATCGTTGAGGCACCGATCGCCGAGGAATTTGAATCGGCCCTGGCCGCGGCGATGTCCGCCATGAAGGTCGGCGATCCCCTGGATCGCGCCACGCAGATCGGCCCGCTGGCGCGATTGGATTTGCTGGAGAATCTGCACCGCCAAGTGCAAACCAGTATCGACCAGGGGGCGCGTCTCCTGTGCGGCGGGCGCAGGCTCCCGGGTAAGGGATTCTTTTACCAGCCCACCGTTTTGGCCGATGTACATCCAGGGATGGCCGCATTCGACGAGGAGACCTTCGGTCCTGTTGCCGCGGTCACGCGCGCCGTCGACGTGGACGACGCGATACATCTGGCCAACGAATCGCGCTACGGCTTGGGCGTCAGCCTCTGGACGAAGAACGTCGATCGCGCCCAAGCGCTGGCCGCGCGTTTGGACGGCGGCTGTGTTTTCATCAACGGCATGGTGCAATCCGATCCACGGTTGCCGTTTGGCGGGATCAAAAGCAGCGGGTGGGGCCGGGAACTGTCGGAGTTTGGCATGCGCGAATTCGTGAACATTAAGACGGTATGGGTGCGTTAAGAGGCGCAGGTCGGGATTAACGTTGCGGGAGTGGAAATGGATCGTCGCGTTGCCTTAGAATTCGGCCGCTTTAACGGACATCACATGTATCACAGGGCGATTTGGATTTGGCTGTGCGGGGCGTCATGCCTGGCATTGGTGGCGGTGTGCGGCTGCAATCGTTCGGGCGGTCAAGGCGGCTTTGCCATGCCGCCGCCGAGTGTCACCGCCGCCCCCGTTTCCGTCATGGACGTGCCGGTGTATCTGGACGAGATCGGCAAGACCACGGCCACCGAGGTCGTGACCGTTCGGCCGCAGATATCCGGGAAGCTCACCCAGCAACTGTTCACCGATGGCGCCGATTTGCAGCCCGCCCAGGCGCTGTTCACGATTGATCCGCGTCCGTTCCAGGCGGCGTTGGATTTCGCCCAGGCTTCCCTGGAGCAGAACCGGGCCCAGCTCGCCGATGCCCAGACCAACTTCAATCGCGTCGCCAGTCTGCTGGCGAGCAAGGCGGTGGCCCAGCAGGATTACGACGACAAGAAAAACCTCGTGGCCGTCGCCCAGGCCAACGTCAAATCCGCCGAGGCTTCATTGGAGATCGCCGGACTGAACCTGGAATATTGCTCGATCACCTCTCCCATCGAGGGCCGGGCCGGCCAGGCGTTGGTGGACACGGGCAACGTCGTCAACGCCAATGCCACCGACCTGCTGGTGATTCAGAAGATTTCGCCGATCTACGTGGACTTCACCATCCCCGAAACGGAGCTGGACCGCGTCCGCCAGGACATGGCGCAGGGGTTGCTGAAGGTGCAGACGCACACGCAGGATGATCCGCAGCCGCCGGCCGAGGGAACCGTGCAGTTCCTGGATAATGCCGTGCAGGACGGCACGGGCACCATCAAACTGCGCGCCACGATCCTCAACAAGGACCGTCGCTTCTGGCCCGGGCAGTTTGTGCAAGTGCGTCTGATCCTGGCCACGATTCCCAAGGCGCTGCTCATTCCCGCCGAGGCGGTGCAGGTCGGCCAGCAGGGCCCGTACGTTTTTGTGATTGGCCCCGACGGCAAGGCCGAGCAGCGCGACGTGTCGCCCGGCCAGCGCCAGGGCGACAAGGTGGTCATCACCAAGGGCGTGGTGGCCGGCGAGACCGTCGTGCGCTCGGGCCAGTTGATGGTGATCCCCGGCATGCCGGTGACGGTCCTCAAACCCGCAACGCAGCCCGCCGGCGCCGTAGCGGCCGGAGCCGCTCCATGAATCTTTCCGAGCCGTTCATTCGCCGGCCGGTCATGACCACGTTGCTGACCACGACGTGCGTTCTGTTCGGCTTCCTGGCGTATCGCGCGCTGCCGGTGAACGATCTGCCGGCGGTGGATTACCCGGTGATCACCGTGCAGGTGAACTACCCCGGCGCCACGCCGGAGACGATGGCCGCCAACTGCGCCACGCCCCTGGAAAAACAATTCATGCAGATTCCCGGCCTGCTCGTGGTGACCAGCGCCAGCTCGCAGGGGCACACCGGCTTTACGCTGCAATTTGACTTGTCCAAGAGTCTGGACGGCGCGGCGACGGACGTGCAGGCGGCGATCACGCAAGCCGGCGGCAGTCTCCCCGTCGACCTGCCTTCTCCGCCGACCTTTCAAAAGACCAATCCCAACGACCAGGCGATCATGTACATGGTCCTGGCCAGCAACTCGGTGACCGCCGGCGAGCTGTACAACTACGCCAGCACCCAGGTCGCCCAGCGCATCAGCATTCTCTCGGGCGTCTCGCGCGTGGACGTGTACGGCACCAAGTCGGCGGTGCGCATCAAGGCCGACCCTTCGGCCCTGGCGATCCGCGGCTTGACCATCGACGATCTGGCCACCGCGATCAAGGCCGGCACGGCCTATCAAGGCGCCGGGCAATTCGACGGCCCGCACCGCACCTTCCTGCTCCAGCCCCAGGGCCAGCTCTCCAACGCCGAGCAATACGGCAAGCTGATCGTCGCCATCCACAACAACGCCCCCGTGTATCTGCGCGACGTGGCCCAGGCCGTGGACACGGTGCAGGACGAACGCGTCTCGATGCATTTCTGGTCGCGCGGCGTGCCGGTGCCGACGGCCAACGTGGTGCTGGCGACCTTCCGCCAGGCCGGCTCCAACGCCGTGGCGGTCGCCAAGAGTGTGCGCGATCTGCTTCCGGAAATTCGCCAGCAGCTTCCCACTTCCATGGCCCTGTATCCCGTCTACGACCGCTCGCAATCCATCGTCAACTCCGCGATGGACGTGCAGGTCACGCTGCTGATCGCCTTCGTGCTGGTGGTGCTGGTGATCTACGCGTTTCTGGGCCGCGCCACCGACACCATGATCCCCGTCGTCGCCATGCCCCTGTCGCTGCTGGTCACGGTCATCGTCATGTACGTCCTGGGCTACAGCCTGGACAACCTGTCGCTGATGGCGTTGACGCTGGCCATCGGGTTTTTGGTGGATGACGCGATCGTGTTTGTGGAGAACACCGTCAGCCGCATGGAGCACGGCGAAAGCGCCCTCGAGGCGTCGCTGCACAGCGCCAAGCAGATCAGCTTCACGATTCTGTCGATGACGATTTCGCTGGCTTCGGTGTTCGTGCCCCTGGTCTTCATGCCCGCCCTGGTGGGCCGGATTTTCCGCGAGTTTGCCGTGACGATCATCGTGGCCATCTTCGCCTCGGGGATCATCTCCCTGACCCTGACGCCGATGATGTGCTCGCGCATGCTGGCCCGCCGCGGCAAGGGACAGAAAAAGACCCTCATGGAGCGCATCGCCCGCGCCGTCGTCGACCGCGTCCTGCTGTTTTACAGCCGCTCGCTCTGGTGGTTCTTGAGACACCGCTGGGTCTCGGCGTGCATCTGGTTCATCACCCTGATCGGGACGATCTGGCTGCTGGTCAAGGTTCCCAAGTCATTCTTGCCCATCGGCGACAGCAGCTTCATCCGCGGCGTGCTGATCGCGCAGGAAGGCGCTTCGCCCGAGCAGATGCACAAGTACCAGAACCAGTTGGACGAGATTCTGCATGCCAATCCGGCGGTGCAAACGACCGCCACCCTGACCGGTATTTCGCAGTTCCTGGCTGGCAACCAGGGGTTTGTGCTGGCGTTCCTGAACCCGCCGGACCAGCGCCCGCGGATCGCCTCCGTCGCCGCTAAACTCATGAGCGATGGCCGCCGCATCGTCAACGCCCTGTTGGTCTTGCAGCCCTCGCCGGTGTTGCAGATCAATACGGGGGCCACCGCGAACAATCTTGGCAAGTTCGCCTACGCCTTGTCCGGCATCAATCCCCGGCAAGTCAATGCGGCCGCCCTGGCCCTGCAGGCGAAGATGGGGCAATTCAAATATCACGGCATTCCCGGCTTCGCGACGATCCAGTCCGATCTTTACGTCCACACGCCCAGCCTGGAGATCGAAATGCGCCGCGACGCCGCCTCGACCTACGGCATCTCGGCCACCGCCATCGAAAACGCCATTCGCCAGGCGTATTCCCAGAACTACGTTTACCTCATCAAGAAGCCGGAGGATCAGTTCCAGGTGATTCTGGAAGCCGCCGATGCCGATCGTTCGGTGCCCGGCGATCTGTCGCTCCTGTACGTGCGCACCGACGACGGCACTCGCCTGGTACCCCTGTCGGCCGTCGCCACCTGGCGCGAAATCCTGGGCCCCCAGATCGTCAACCACATCAACCAGTTTTCCTCGGTGACCCTCTTTTTCAACCTGGACCCGCGGGTGCCGATCGGCGCCGCAACGGATTTCATCGACAACGCCGCCAAGCAGATCGTCCCTCCGGGCATTCGCGGCAACCTCCAGGGCGAGGCCAAGGATTTCGCCGACACCATTCACGTCCTGTCGATCCTGATGGTCCTGGCCGTCTTTGTGATGTACGTGATCCTGGGCATTCTTTACGAAAGCTACGTGCATCCGATTACCGTGCTGTCGGCTCTGCCGGTGGCGATGGCGGGGGGCTTGGCGACGCTGTATTTCGGCGGAATGGTCTTACCGGGCGTCGACGCATCGCTCTACGCGTTCATCGGCCTGTTCATGCTCATGGGCATCGTGAAGAAGAACGGCATCATGATGATCGACTTTGCCTTGCAGCGCATGGCCCAGGGCCAGGCCAGCGTCGATGCCATCCATGACGCCAGCATGAACCGCTTCCGCCCGATCATCATGACGACGCTGGCGGCCCTGATGGGCGCGGTGGCGATCGCCGCGGGCTACGGCGCCGACGGCGCTTCGCGGCGCCCGCTGGGCCTGGTCATCGTCGGCGGTCTGATCGTCTCTCAATTCATCACCTTGTACGTCACCCCCGTGGTTTACATGTACCTGGAGCAATTCCAGGAAAAGGTGCTGGACCGCACCACGTTCTTCCATTCCGTGCGGCCAATGTCCGCCAGCGACATCGCCGTGGTCGGCCACGACGTCGAAGGCCCCGACGGCAACGGCGCCGAGCCGGCCGACACCGAGCGGCCGGTCTCGCAACCGGCCGGCCGATAACTCTTGGCTGGCATTGAACCTCGGCCGGGGGAATAATCGTTCTGACTCATGAGAGTGGATACCGCCACGCGACGGTTCTATGCGGAAATCTGGCCGCAAGCCCCGATGGTCCTGCGCGTGGCCAAGATTCTGGTCAAGGATTCGGCCGAGGCCGAGGACCTGGCCCAGGAAACGCTTCTGAAGGCGTTTCGCTTCATCGACGGGCTGGAAGCCGGCAGCGAGGTCCGCAAGTGGCTGCTGGCGATCCTGCGTAACACGCGTACCGACCGCCTGCGAGCCGCCGGACGCCAGGTGCCTCAGACCGGCCTGGAGGGCCTGGACGAGCAGTTGCCCGATTCGCGGCCGCCGGAGGCGGCCGAATCGGCCGATCCGCGGGAAATCCTGGAGGCGTTTTCCGATCAGCAGATGATCGACGCGCTTGGGGCTCTGCCCGAGGAGATCCGCTGGACGCTGCTGCTGGTGGATGTGCAGGGGCTGGATCACGCGGTGGCGGCGGCGGTGCTGGACGTGCCCGTGGGCACCATCAAATCGCGCGCCCACCGCGGCCGCGCCATGTTGCGGCAGGTCTTGCAGCCATCGCGCAGGGAGTCGCAGGTATGAACCAAGACAACCCCCCCATTTCGCCGCAGGATGCCGCCTGGGATGATGCGGTCACGACGCGCCTCGCCCGTCTGCGCTCCATGCCCGTGGATGCCGGCCGCTTGCAGGCCGCCATTGGGCGGCAGATTCCACGCCTGCCGGCGCGTCGCTTGTGGATCGGACCGATGCGCGCGGCGGTGGCGGCGGCGGGCTTGGTCATCCTGGGTCTCTTGATCGTCTTGATCGTCAATTCCTCCGGCACCCCGGTCATGGCCGCTTCGCAGATCGCGCAGTTGCATGAGGACCTTGTTTCCGGCCGCGTGCACTCCGTCCATGTCGATTCGATTGACGCCGCACGCAAAGCCCTGGCCGAGCAGGTCGCGGGGGCCGTTGCGCTGCCCGACGTGCCGAACGATCACGTGATGGCCTGCTGCATGAAATCGGTCAAGGGCCGGCAGATGGCGTGCGTGCTTTTGGACAAGGGCGGCACCCCGGTCACCATGACCGTCGCCAGCGCCGCCGACATGCGCCCGCCCGATGCGCCCAAGGTCGTTCGCGACGGCGCCACCTATTACGTCCAGTCCATCCGTGATCTGAACATGGTCGTCACCCAGCGCCAGGGGCAATGGGTTTGTCTGATCGGCAAGCTGACTGCCGAGCAACTCATGGACGCCGCCAGCCAACTGCATTTCCAATAACATCTCGTTTTTTCGTCCACTGCCGAGCGTTATCCGTCCTTGTGTCACGGGCTTGCGCAGAAGTGGAAATCGCCGCGACGTTGAGGTGTAATGGGGGCTCCGGTAGTATGAGCCCATGTTGCCGGTTGGAACTGGGACCGGCGTTTTTGAAGGGACGGAGCAAACATGAAATTTCGCAAAGGTCTGGTCGGCGTGGCGGCGGCCATGCTGGTCCTGGGGGGCGCGGCGCAGGCGCAGGAAATAGGGGGCCCCGAAAATCCGGAACTGACGCAGCCGGGTGAAGCGCCGCCGCCGGCCGAAACACCTGCGGCCGCTCCCCCCCAGCGCGCTGCGATCATGAACTTGCTGGACCGCGCCAACGTCGCCGGTCCTCTTGACCGCGCGGGATTGAACCTCTACGGCTACGCTGAAGTCGGCTATCTTTACGACTTCACCGCGCCCAGTAATTTGACTCCCCCCAAGACCGCGCCCGGCGATTTCATTTTCTTCCCCGGTCCGTACAAAAATGAGCTTTTCATCGATCAGGTGAACCTGACCCTCGAGCGGGCCATCAATCCCAACGGCGACAACTTCGACTTCGGTTTCAAGATTGCCGGCTCCTTCGGCCGCGACGCGTTCTTCACCCACTCCAACGGCGTGCTCGACCAGGACAACAAGGCCGGCGGCGTCAGCGGCAACGATGAGCAGTTCGACATCCCCGAAGCCTACTTCACCGTCAATTTGCCCGTCGGAAGCGGGCTGCTGATCGAGGCCGGCAAGTTCGCCGACCTGCTGGGCGTGGAAAAGATCAACCCCACCGGCAACGCGCTGTACTCCCACAGCTACCAGTTCAGCTACGCCCTGCCGTTCACGCAGACCGGCGTTTTGGCCAAGTACAAGCTCACCAGCGAAACCAATCCGGACGAATGGACCACCTTCATGGCCGGCATCACCCGCGGCTGGAACCAAACCCTTTACGATGACAACGGCGTGCCCGACGGCCTCTTGCAGTTCAGCCACCATGCCGGCAGCATTACCTGGACGGCTGATCTCCTTTTCGGCCCCGAAGGCTATCTGCCCTATGGCCCTTCGGATAATCACGACATGTGGGTCACGGCCGATGCCATCGTTTCCTGGCAGGTTTCGGACGAGTTGAACCTGACCTTCGACGGCCTGGTGGGCAATTCCGCCCGCCCGACCCCCCTAACGGGTGCCACCACCTGGGCGGGCATCGCCGGCTATGCCGACTACGTCCTGGGCAAGCACGTGACGTTGAACGGTCGGCTGGAGTACTACCACGATGGCCACGGCGTCACGACCGGCATCGGCGGCACCGACCTGAATTACTACGAGGCCACCGCCGGTGTGTCGATCACCCCTCTGCCGGATAATCAGTGGCTGCGGACCTTGGTCCTTCGGCCGGAAGTCCGCCTTGACTGGGCCGACCAGGGCGTCATCGACGGCAGCCGATTCAGCCAACTGACGGCGGCGGTCGACCTGTACTGGAAATTCTAAACCGTTGTATCAACGCCCCTTGCTCTATTTTCCGCGGTTGCCTGCAGGCCCCCCGCGGCCATGTGCAAGGGTCGGAATTCTGTTGGATTGCAAAACGGCAACGGTTAGGATATTTGACGGGAGTATAAGCCGCTCGTTTTGAGGAGGCGCTGTGGCCAGAGTTGTGCGCGCTGCAGTGGGGAACGAGCGACGGTCGGCTCGCATGACCCAGCTTTTTTCGCCGCGAATTTATCGCATGATCCAACGGCGGTGCTCGCCTATGCGCGTGTAGAGCCGAAGCCGCGCGATCCGTCCCGCCGGGCGATCAACCAGCAAGGTGTCTTATGACCAGCAAACGTCTGATGTTGAAGGCAGCCAAGCGTCGTGCCCAAATTCTCCGCCACGCCAGCCGCGTGGTAATGGAAGCCCTGGAGAACCGAATCCTGCTGTCCACCACCCTGCCCAATCCTGTGGTGCCCATCACGCTGCCGATTGAGACGCTGCCTTTGCAGCCCGTCACGGGAACGCCCCTGACCCTTTCGCCGGAGATGATCGACCATGCCTTTGGCTTTGGCAGCATCGGCTTCCAGGATGCCGCCGGCAACATCGTCCGCGGCGACGGCACCGGGCAGACCATCGCCATCGTCGAGCCTTTTGGCAGCTCGACCATCGAAAGCGACTTGGAAGCATTCGACGCCGAGCCCTTCGGCAACCCAAGCTGGAGCATCAGCAACAACGACGGAACCGGCCATTTCTGCCTGACCATCCGGCCTCTGGGCGGTGCCGGCGTCACGCCCGCGCCGATCGTCATTTCGGGGGCGCCGACCGATACGATGGACTGGGCCGCGGCGGAAACGTCCCTGGATGTGGAATGGATCCATGCCGTCGCCCCCGGCGCCCACATTCTGCTCGTGGAAGCCCCCTCCACCAATATGCTGGACCTCCTGGACTCGGTCGTCTATGCCGCGTCGCAACCGGGCGTCTCCACCGTTTGCATGACCTGGGGAACGGACCTCACCGGCAATACCTTCACCCCGCCCGCCACCGGCACCGCCCCCTTCCCCGCACCGGCGTGGCTGCTCGACGGCTTCATGGTCACTCCCGCGGGCCACCAGGGAGTGACGTTCCTGGCCTCTTCCGGTGATGACGGAAACCAGCAATATCCGGCCGCTTCGTACGACGTTCTTTCCGTCGGTGGATCCACCCTTTCGTTCGGCATCGACGGAACCGACCTGGGCGGAGTTCCCTGGAACGAAACCTTCAACGTCAACGGCGTTCCCGTCACAGAGTCCACCGGTGGAGGCGCAGATGGGCTGTACACGGACCACCACAATTTTCCGATGGTCGTACTGAACTCGGACCCGGCGGACGGCGTCTGGATATATGATTCCAACCCGGTCCCCAGCTCGGTCCCCGGCGCCGCGAACAACGCCAACGCCCCTTGGTACGTCGTTGGCGGCACCGAATTCGCCTGCGCCGCCTGGTCGGGACTTATCTCCATTATCGACCAGGGCATCCAGCTTCGGGGCGGTGATTCGCTGGCCGACGGCGAGGCAATCGATGAGATCTTGTATTTGGGCGAGCTAAACACCAATGACTTCCCCCCAATGTTCTATGGCGGCACTTTGCCCACGTTTCCGCTTTGGCCCACGGGCGCGCCCCCCAACGGCGGGCCCACCATAGCTAACCTTTTCAAAAATATTCCGACCAACGGTAACACGGGTGTGGGCGTGCCTATCACGTTGAATCTCGTCAGCGACATGGTGGACAATTCGTTGGGCTTCGGCGCCGGAGGAGTGGTGCAACTGAACAGCGCTACGGGTGTAACCGTCCTCGACACCGACTTCACCAACAGGCTCGTCTTCACGCAGCAGCCCACCGACGTCACTGCCGGCGTACCCATGCAGCCGGTTAAGGTCGAAATTGAGGACGCCGGCGGCAACAATACCCTCTCGGACGCCAGCGTCACTCTCCAGATCAGCGCTCTCAGCTCCTCCGGCTCCGCAACGCTCTTGGGAACTACCTCCCTCCCGGCCGCGAACGGCGTTGCGACCTTCAGCGACCTCAGCATCGATAAGGCCACCAAGCCCGGCTTTACTTACGAATTGAAAGCCACGTCTTTCGAAACCCTGCCGGCCGACTCTTCGGATTTCACCGTCAGCGCCGCCACGGCCACCGCCTCCACCCAGTTGCTCCCCAGCACCCAGACGATCGGCGACACCTGGCAATACGGCGTCGTGCCCTCCTTCAGCTTCTCCGTGCAGGACGCCTTCGGAAACCCAATCAGCAACAACAGTTCCCGCGTGACCGTCTCGGTTGCTTCCGGTCCGAACACCCAAATCCAGGGCACCACCACGGTCACCATGGCCGACGGCATCGCCACATTCAACGACCTTTCCTTCTCGGAGGCGGGAAGCTACGTCCTCGCGGCCACCAGCCCCGGCTACAGCGCCGCCACCGGCTCGTTGCAGGTCGTGGCCATTCCCGTGTTCGAGCACTTCACCTTCAACGGCTTCGTTTTGGGCGCGACGATACTGGCGCTGCAGCAGACGCGCAACGCGCCGCTGATTGCCGCTCAGGGCCCGCCCACCGTGATGACTAGCGACGTGGTCCTGGCGTCTGCCGGCTCGGCCGTCGCTGCCAACGTGTTCTACAGCCCGACCGACAGTGTCGGAAAGCTGCTGGGCTTCGGCAGCTCTGCCACGGACAATTCGAATACGAACGATGTCGCCGGCGCCGTCCTCAGCGGCACCTAACACGCTGCCGCCTATCAAATGCCTTGGCGCAGCCCCGCATGTACATGCGGGGCTTCGCTTTGCGCGCGAATTGAACCTTGCAGACCATGGCCGTCGTTCTGACTTCTGACGCCCGCGGCGCAACCTCCGCAGGCGCGGTTTGACCCGGGAGTCTGACGTGACAACCAAACAACTCGCCTGGATTGCCGCCGCGGTCGTTTTATCGGTCCTCGTCGTGGTGAGCGTTCGCGTGCATCATTCGACCTCCGCGCCGGCCGCTGCCGCGCCGCCGGCCAGGCAGGAAAGGAAGATCGCTTATTGGTGGGACCCCATGCTCGGCCCCAGCAGCATCACTAACCATCCCGGCAAGAGCGCCATGGGCATGGACTTGGAGCCCGTCTACGAGGACGCGGCCTCATCCGGCGCGGGCGTACGCATCGACCCGCGCATCGAGCAGAACATGGGCGTGAAAACCGCTCCGGTCGTCCGCGGATCGCTGCCCATGACCGTCCGCACCGTCGGCATGCTCCAAGTGCCCCAGCCCGGGCTTTACGACCTGACCGTGCGCGTCGGCGGCTACGTCGAGAAACTCTACGCCGACACCGATGGCATGCGCGTGACCCAGGATCAGGTGCTGTTTGATCTGTACAGCCCCGACGTGCTGGTGGCCGAGCAGGAGCTGATCACCGCCACCAAGAGCCTGGCCGCCCTGGACGCAAACGCATCGCCGGAGGTTCGCGGCGACGCGCACGCCCTGGTGGAGTCGGCCCGGCGGAAGCTGGCGCTGTGGGACATCGATCCGCAGGACATCGACGCCATCGCCTCCGCCGACCGCCCGCCGCGCACCGTGCCCATCCGCAGCCCGGCCACCGGCTACCTCGCTGACAAAGCCGTCGTCGCCGGCTCCGCCGTCCAGCCCGGCATGCTGGTCATGCGCATCGAAGACCACTCCACTCTTTGGCTCGACACGCAGGTCTATGAAGGGCAGTTGTCGCTCATGAAGCCCGGCCTGCCGGTGCGGGCCACCGTCGATGCCTGGCCAGGCAAGGTCTTTACCGGAAAAATCACCTTTCTCTATCCCCACCTGGACCATCTGACGCGCACGCGCACCGTCCGCGCCACCCTGGACAATCCCAATCACGAGCTTGCCCCCGGCATGTACGCATCCGTGGAGATTCTTCTGTCCCCCGTGCCCGATGTGATCCTGGTCCCGCGCGAAGCGGTCATCGACACGGGCGTGAAGCAGATCGCGTTTGTGGTCGATCCGGCTTCGCCGGGTCACTTCTTACCGCGCAACGTCCGCACCGGCCTGGCGGGCGACAACGATCAGGTCCAGGTGCTCGAAGGCCTCTCGCCCGGCGAGCAGGTCGTCACCAGCGGCCAGTTCCTGATCGACGTCGAAAGCCGCACCAAGGAGGCGGTGGACAAGTTCCTGGCCGGCTCATCCTCCAGCAAGTAATCCCATTATGATCGCCCGGATCATCGAGCTTTCGATCCGCAACCGCCTGATGGTCGTTCTGGTGACGGCCGCCCTGGTCGTCGGCGGCGTGTGGGCCGCGACACACATCAGCCTCGACGCCATTCCCGATCTGTCCGATGTGCAGGTCATCGTCATCACCGATTATCAGGGCCAGGCTCCCCAGGTCGTGCAGGACCAGATCACTTTTCCGCTGACCACCGCCATGTCCGGCATTCCGCACGCCAAGGTCGTGCGCGGCACCAGCATGTTCGAAACCTCGATGATCTACATCATCTTCGAGGATGGGACGGACCTGTACTGGGCTCGCAGCCGCGTCCTGGAATACCTGAACTTCGTCAAAAGCCGCCTGCCCCCCGGCGTCGAGCCCAAGCTCGGCCCCGATGCCACCGGCGTCGGATGGGTCTACCAGTACGTGCTGTACCCCGGCTATTACTGCCCCAGCCATCCCAAGGGAATTTGGCACGATGAGAAATCGGGCGCGTGGTACGCCGACCCCGCCCAAGCCCCCAAGGACCGTCAAGCCAGGCTGCTCAAAGTCCGCGCTTTCGACGAGCCGGGCGTTTGCCCGCTGGATGGAAAAACCCCGCTGGTTTCGTCAAGTCAGGACCTGGCCTCTCTGCGCAGCCTTCAGGATTGGTATTTGCGTTATGAACTGGCCTCGGTGCCGGGCGTGGCCGAGGTCGCGCCCATTGGCGGATTCGTCAAGCAATACCAGATCGTCCTCAAGCCGCAGCGCATGCTCGCCTACAACCTCTCCATCGCCACGGTCTTGTCCGCGGTGCAGCGCTCCAACAACGACGTCGGCGGGTCGGTCGTGGAGATGAGCGAGAACGAATACATGGTCCGCAGCCGCGGGTATCTGCGCGGCCTGGCCGACCTGGCCAAGGTGCCCCTGGCCGTCGGCAAGGATGGCACCCCGATCCTCCTGGCGGACGTCGCCACGCTGCAAATCGCCGGCGAGGAACGCCGCGGCATCGGCGAGTGGAACGGCCGCGGCGAAGCCGTCGGCGGCGTCATCGTCGCTCGCTTCGGCGCCAACGCCTATCAGGTCATCCACGATGCCAAGGCAAAACTCGCCGATCTCGAAGACGGCCTGCCCCCGGGCGTCACCATCAAAACCGCCTATGACCGCTCCGATCTCATCGACCGCTCCATTCACACCCTGAGACACACGCTGATCGAGGAAATGATCGTCGTCGCCCTCGTCTGCATCATCTTCCTGCTTCACGGCCGCAGCGCCCTGGTCGCCATTTTCGTCATCCCCAGCAGCATGCTCATCAGCCTTCTTGTCATGAATCTTCTGGGCATCAACGCCAACATCATGAGCCTGGGCGGGATCGCCATCGCCGTCGGCGTCGTCGTCGATAGCGCCATCATCATGGTGGAAAACGCCCACAAGCATTTGGACATTGACGCCGAAACCCCGCATGCACATGCGGGGCCGCGGCCGCGCAGTGAAATCATCCTCCAAGCCGCCAAGGAAGTCGGACCCAGCCTCTTTTTCAGTCTGCTCATCATCACCGTCAGTTTCCTGCCCGTCTTCGTGCTGGGCGGCGAGAGCGGACGGCTGTTCAGGCCCCTGGCCTTCACCAAGACCTTCGCCATGGCCGCCGCCGCCGTCCTCTCCATCACCATCGTTCCCGTCCTCATGATTTACTTCATTACCGATCGCGCCCTTCCGGCGCGATGGACGCGGTGGATCAACGGCCCGATCACGTTGGCGATCGTGGCGATACCGGCTCTGCTGCTTTGGCGATGGGCCGACGGCTCGGACGCGCTGCGCCCCTATCGCGCCGCGATGGCGGTCGGCTGGGCCATTCTGGCCGCCCTGGCCTTGCTGCCCCAGAAAATCATCCGCGAGGAACGCAGTCCCATCAGTTGGATATTGCAGAAGCTGTATGAACCGATGTTCCGCGCGGCCATTCGCTTCCGCTGGCCGGCGGTGATTCTGGCGCTGGCGTTTATGGCGTCGGCGCTCTGGCCGTTCCCACGGTTGGGCAGCGAATTCATGCCGCCCCTGGACGAAGGCGACTTGCTCTACATGCCCACCACCGATCCCAGCATCAGCGTCACCCTAGCCCGCCAGGTGTTGCAGCAGACCGACAAGCTCATCGCCACGTTTCCCGAAGTGCTCAGCGTGTACGGCAAGATCGGCCGCGCCGACAGCGCCACTGATCCGGCCCCGTTGGACATGATCGAAGCCGTCGTGCGATTGCAGACCGATCCCGCCAAATGGCGCACGCGCAAGCTGGATTACGCGTTTGATCATTGGCCGCTTTTGGCCACGCCCCTGCGCTGGACGCTGCACCACACCTTCTGGCCCACCGGTCGCAAGATCACCATGGACGAATTGGTGTATGGCTGGACGGACGCCGACGGCGATCATGCGGGCCTCAACACGGTCGTCTCCCTGCCCGGCGTGGCCAACGCCTGGCCCATGCCCATCGCCAACCGCACCAACATGCTCTCCACCGGCGTCAAAACTCCCGTGGGCATCAAAGTCATGGGCCCAGACCTGCAAATCCTGGGCGATCTGGCCCAGCAGGCCGCCACCATCGTCTCGACAGTTCCCGGCACCACCAGCGCGTATGCGGAGCGGTCCTTCGGCGGCAATTACCTCGACATCAACATCGACCGTTCCCAGGCCGCACGCTACGGCCTGACCACCGGCGACGTCCAAGACGTCATCTCCACCGCCCTGGGTGGAATGAAAACCACCACCACCGTCGAAGGCCCCCAGCGTTTCCCCGTCAACATCCGCTACGCCCGGGATTATCGCGATGATCCCCAGACCATCGCCCAGGTGCTCATCCCCATTCCCACCGGCGCCCAGGTGCCCCTGGGCCAGCTCGCCCAGATCAAGATCGACCCCGGCCCGCCCATGATCAAGAGCGAAAACAGCCGGCTTTCCGCTTGGGTTTACGTCGACGTGGCCGGCCGCGACATCGGCAGCTTCATCGCCGATGCCCAGAAAGCCATCGCCGACAAGCTGCAACTTCCCGCCGGTTACACCCTGACCTGGTCCGGACAGTTCGAGCAAATCCAGGAGGCCAACGCCCGCCTCAAATGGGCCGTCCCTCTGACCCTGCTGACCATCGTCATGCTCCTGTACCTGGCCACCCGAAGCTGGTTCCGCGTCTGCGTCGTGCTGCTGGCCGTTCCGTTCAGTCTCGTCGGCGCGGTCTGGCTCCTGTGGATGTTGGATTACCACCTATCCCTGGCGGTGTGGGTTGGCATGATCGCCCTGGCCGGCCTGGATGCCGAGACCGGCTTGGTCATGCTCCTCTACCTCGACAACAGCTACGAGCGATTCAAATCACTGGGCCGCATGCGTGACCAAGACGACCTCTGGCGAGCCGTGCACGATGGCGCCGTCAAGCGCATCCGTCCCAAGACCATGACCGTCGCCGCCGCCTTCATCGGTCTGGTGCCGCTGCTCTGGGCCACCGGCACCGGCGCCGACGTCATGCGTCGCTTGGCCGCCCCCATGCTCGGCGGGCTCTTCACCAGCTTCCTGATGGAACTCCTGATCTACCCCATCATCTTCTTCATCGCCAAGAGCCTTACTCTCGGGAGGGAATAAAATGCAGCGACAGATGAAACCACGGAGGCACGGAGACACGGAGGCGCCTCCGTGCCTCCGTGTCTCCGTGGTTATATTTTTGTCTTTAGCCGCGGTCGGATGCACCGTCCATCCGGATGGCGAAAATCAGGAGCGTCAATCCGCCTTGCACGCGGGAGCGCCGTACGAACCGCCGATCGCGCAGCGCCAGCTCCCGCCCCTGCCGGACAAGCCGACCGTGGATGATCTGGTCCGCTACGCCCTGCAAACCAATCCCGATGTCGAGCGAAGCTATTGGGAATGGCGCTCCGCCCTGGAGCAAATCCCCATCGACGGTACGCAGGCCACCAACCTGGCGATCTCCGCCGGAACCATCCTGAATCGCGGCTCTTTTTCGGGAGACCGCACCACCATCGGCGCCCAGAACGATCCCATGTCCGACATCGTACTTCCCGACAAGCTCTCGGCCGCCGCCCATCGCTCCCTGGAAGCCGCCCGCGCCGCCGCCAAACGCTTCCGCCAAGCCCAGCTCGATCTGCGCAGCAAAGTGATCTCCGCCTACGACGATTACGCCCTGACCGCCGAGCTGATCCGCTTGGGCAACCAAAGCGTCCAACTCTTGCAGGCCACCGCTTCCATCACCGAGGCCCGCAACCGCGCCGCCTCCTCCTCCCAGCAGGACGTTCTCAAGTCCCGCAACGAACTGGACTTGGCCCGCAACAACGTGGCCAACCTGCAATCCCAGCTTCCCGCCCAGCTCGCCGCGCTCAATGCGTTGCTCGGCCGCGAGGCGAGCGCTCCCATCGCGCCGCCCGCGGCATTGCCGCCGGCTCGTCCCGTGCAATACTCCGATCAGCAATTGCTCGACCTGCTCGCCAAGGCCAATCCACAGCTCCTCGCCCTCGCCGATGAAATCCGCGGCAAGCAGCAAAGCATTCGCTTGGCCAAGCTCCAGTACATCCCCGATTTCAGCTTATCCGCCAACACCGACCTGGCCGGCATGGCCCAGAACCTCTCCGGCATGATTACGCTTCCGCTGCTTCGTCACGAAGCCTTGGACGCCGCGATCGCTCAGGCCAAGGCCAATCTGCGTGCCTCCGAAGCAGCTCGCCGCCGGACCAAGAGCGACCTCGCCGCCCAAGCGATCATGGACATCGCCACCCTGCGCGACGCCGATCGGCAATTGCAACTATTTGAGCAGGCGATTCTTCCCCGCTCCCGCCAGGAAGTAGCCTTGACCCGCGCCGCCTACGAATCCGCGACCGCGACGCTCTTGGATTTGCTGGACAGCCAGCGTTCCCTGATCGACACCGAGCAACTCGTCGTCACCCTGCGTATCACTCGCGACAAGCGCCTGGCCGACCTGGAATCGCTCGCGGCCGCCCCCATCCAACCGGCGCCGTGATCCGCGTGCCCGGTTGCGATTTCAGTTGAGGATCCATCCAGAAAAGTCGCGATTGTCAGGAGGGCGGGGAAAACCATATACGGCCCCAAAAGTTTTTCCCCGCCCTCCCGACACCCTTCCACCCCAATCCTTTTCCCCTCAACCGTCCAGCGTGAAGCCGAATCAGCGTCGCTCGCAGTGACAGAGCGGTGCGCGGCGAATTTGCCCAATGACCGTCATGTGGTTCTTCTTTGTGCTGGACGGTTTGAGGGGAAGTGGGAAGAGAGTGGAGGAGGTGCGGGGGAGGCGGGAGAAACACCTTGGGGCCTTATGGGGTTGCTCCCGCCTCCACCGCTTTGCATTTCCGCAATTGCATGTCACCAGTTCGCCAAATTCGGCAACACGGGAGAAATAGCGTTTCACATTTTCCAGAAGTTAACCTTACCCCTCTTTGGCCCCGGCGCAGGCGGTGACTTCGGCTTCGAACAGCAGATCATCCCGGCAGACGTCAGCGGGCACCACCAGCCACGGCCACGGCATGTCGCGCCGCTGCTTCTCGAAACCCGCTTCTACTTCAGGCGTCTTGCAATACGCGATGGCTTGCACCACGTCGCTCCTGGAGCACTGCAAGTCATCGAGCACGGCGTTGATGCAATCGAGGGTCATCCTGATCTGGCCGGCGATGTCGCCGCGATGGCACGTGGCGCCGCTGGGGTCGATGGCAGCGGTGCCGGAGACATAGACGGTTCGTCCGGCGGGCGTGCAGACGGTGGCGGCGCGGGCGAAGGATGAGCCGTACTCGTAGGCCGATTGCTGTTTGCCGGCAGCCAGGTGTTTGCAGAGACATTGGGCCTCACCGCGTGGGCAGGGCGTGTTGCCGACGACGGCGATCAGATCCATGAGGCAATCGCCGTTTCCCGCGGGGGCAACGCCGATACCCGTGCTGGCCGGCAGGCGGACGCCGGAGGTTGGGCTCAACAGTCCGCGGTCGATGAAGTAGCGGCTGCGTGTGTCGTTGAAGCTTTCGTACCAATCCAGGATGTCGCGCAGGAAGAACCAGGTGCGGGCGATGGAGTCGACGTTCCCGCCGCCCTGCTTGAGGAGGATTTCCGCCTCCGCAAAGGCGCGGCGGACCTGCGCGGGCCGCGTGCGAGCGCGGCGCGTGGGCAGGCCGCTGGCGGTGATCCAGCGGCAGCCGTTCTGCTCGATCAGCCTGCCGCAGGGCGTGCCGTCGACGGCCAGCGGGCGCGGCTTTTGGGACACGGCGTGGATCTGCACGCCGCGGATGATCGGTTCGGGCCCGCCGCTCAGCCAGGCCGGGCTTACGCCGTCGTCCAAGTCTCCGTAGGCTGCGCTGCGCAGCATCTGCAGCATTTCGACGGCGTGGGCGGGGGCGAAGATGCGTTCCTGGGCGATCCGGAGGCGCTGGGTCGCCAGCGTTCTGCGGATGGCCGCAAAAATCTCATGGCCCTGGCGCTGCAGCGGAAGCTGCGGATCGGGCCGGGCGGTGAGATAGATTTCTCGCGTCGCCGGCGACTCGACGCCGCTGACGTCGATTTGCACCGGTTGGTTTTTTGTCGGCGGCCGCACCGTGCGCGATAGCGCCTGCGGACCAGTAGCCCCTGAACGTCGCATGGATCTAACTCATCACTGGAATCCGGTATCCGTCCGGGTCCTTGCCGCGCACGCGCCGCCACCAGACCTGAAGCGTCGGCACGTTGATGGTGATGATGAACAGCTTTCGCAGTTGCTGGGCCGGCGGCTGCAGCGGGCGCACGCCGTGCCAGGAATGCTCCGTCCGCTCGAACAGCAGGCTTCCGTTGCCGCGCGGGTCGATGGAGGCCGCCACCTTCAGGTCGTCGAACGACGGCCCCGAGTGGGGTTTGTAGCGCCGCTCGTCGTCCAGGATCAGGATGTGCCCGCCCCAATCCGACTGCCAATCCTCCTCGGTGTTGAAATAGAAGATGTGCGTGGCCCGTTTGCGCCGGGCGTCGCAGTGCGGCGAAACCGAGCAGCCCTGCCAGGCGTAATACCACTCCATCGTCAAAATGAGCGGCTTGCTGGGAATGTCCAGCATCCGGCGCAGGAAGTTCTCGTACCCTTTTCCATTCAACTCGGCGACGAACGTCCGCCACGGCTGGCCCAGCGCCAACGTGGAGTTGTAGTGCAGCAGATACCGGTCATGGTATCCCTGCCCGTGCGCCCGCTTGACTCCGACCATCTTCTGAAACGCCTCGACCTCCGGCAGCGTCTGGCGTAGCTCCTCGTAACCTTGGCCAGTCAAGATATTTTGTATATTGACCCACGGATAAGGTTGCCGGTTGCGGAATGAATCGGCCGTGATCCCCGCCAAAGCGTCGTAATTGAGATAGCTCATGATGCGCCTCCCGACTCGCGATGAAGTCTTCCAGCTTGCGGCGTGGACGCCGCCGCGTGAGCTTGTATCCCTGTTTCCTACCGCTCCAATAGCCTATCCAATTTGTGCGATGGTCGCCAGTTTGGCGGCGTGATTTGTCGCCTGCGCTGCAAAGCGGGCGAACGGACTCGAACCGTCAACGTCCTGCTTGGAAGGCAGGTGCTCTACCATTGAGCTACGCCCGCGATGGGCGAACATGGTACTCAACGCTTGCTGCAAAACCAACCAAAGGGTGTTAGATCGCTTTACCGTCCACGGTCAGCCCAGTGGCCATCGGCTGGGCGGCGGGGGAGTAGCTGGGTTCGATGGCCAGTTGCAGCGGGCGGCGCTTGCCGTGGGGAGGAAGGCCTTCTTCGTCGATTATCCGCTGAATGGCCATGATCCCTTCGATCAGCGTCTCCGGCCGCGGCGGGCAGCCCGGAACGTACACGTCCACAGGCATGAATTGGTCGATCCCCTGGATCGTGGCATACGCGTCGAACACCCCGCCCGTGCTGGCGCAGGCCCCCATGGAAATAACCCACTTCGGCTCCGTCATTTGTTGGTAGATGTGCTGGAGAACCGGCATCATTTTGATGCAGACGCGCCCGGCGACGATCATGAGATCGCTTTGCCGCGGGCTGAAGCGCATCGCCTCGGCCCCGAAACGGGCCAGGTCGTACCGGCTGCAGCCGGCGGCCATCAGCTCGATCCCGCAGCAGGCGGTGGCGAACGGCATCGGCCACAGCGAGCTGCGCCGCGCCCAGTTCACCACCTTCTTGAGCTGGGTCGTCAGGATGTTGTCCGGCAACGTTTGCGTGTCCATCCGTCACTCCATCGGCACGTTAGAAGTATAGTGCAACCGTGTGGCGCGATCCAACCGGCGGAATTTCGCGATTCTTTAGACAAAAACCGGGTGTGGGGCGCTCTTGGTGGGTAGACAACGATGAAGGCATCGCCGGCTAATCCGCTTCTCGCCGCACTGGCGGCCGGTCAGCCGGAGGCGTTCGCCGCCCTGTACGACCGATACGGCCGTTCGTTGCTGCGGGCGGCGGGCGTCATGCTCGGCCGCGGCGAGGATGCCCAGGACGCCGTGCAGGATTTGTTCGTCGCTTTGGTCCGATCGCGGCATCGCTTTTCGTACGTCGAGGATCTGGACGCGTACATCTTTGCGATTTTGCGGCACGCGGTGGGGCGGCGGTTGACGCAGCGACAAAGCGAGCGCCGGGCGATGCAGCGGTTGGCCTTGATGCCAAGCCAGCGCGGTGCGCCGGCGACGGTTGAGGAGACGGATTTGGACGGGGCCCTGGCGTCGCTGCCCCTGGAGCAGCGCGAGATCGTGGCGTTGAAGATCGACGCGGACCTGACCTTCGCCCAGATCGCCGAGATTTTGAAAACCAGTCCGAACACCGTTGCCAGCCGGTATCGCTATGCGTTGGAAAAATTACGCAACATCCTCAAGGAGTCCCCATGAATTCTGGTGCCTTACCGCCGGAACTGCATGAACTGGAAAGCAGGCTGCGCGGCCGTTTCAGCCCCGGAGCATCAGCCGATCTGCGCTTTCGCATCATGCACGTCGTCGGATCGGATTTGTCTTTTCAAGCGCAAACATCCTCTGGCCGAACCAGCGACAGATGGTATTGGGCCGCCATTGCCGCGGCCGGCATCATTGCGATGAATCTCTCTCTGATCGACTCTTCTCGAACAGAATTATCAGGCCGAGCGAGCATCAGCCAAAGTGTGGTCAATGTTGAACCGATGTGGCGAGTCTCGCCCCTGGAACCGGGAGCGTTCAAATGAGCTACGCATTGTTATGGATCGAAGTGCTGATCAGTGCGCTTCTGTGGATGGCACTACTGGCCGCGTGCGTCGCCCGCTTCAAACGCCGTTGGGTGCGGGCGACCTTGATGTCGTTGGCTTCGGCATTGCCATTATTGTTTTTTGCCGCGTTGGTTTTCGCGGCGATCATGATTCGATTCAACGCCAAGGTGGAGAACAACTGGTTGGTGTATGCCACGGCCCTCTTCATCGGCGCAATCGCGGGCCTGGCGGTGATTCTAATTCGGGCGCGCCCGCGCGAAGCGGGCATGGCGCCCAGCGCGATGACCTGGCGGCGCGGGCCGCTGGCGGCGGCGTGGCTGGTGTCCATCGCGGTGACGGGAATGACGCTCTGGAACATGGACTTAGCCATTCGCGCTCGCGCCAACGTCCTTGCCGTTGAAGCCGATGCGCTGTGGCTGGCCACGAGTCCGGCCGTCCCATCGGACGCCCAGAACGCCGCGATTCTCTATGAAAAAGCATTTGCCCGATTACGCGACGACCCGCCAAGCGATGTGAACAATCCTCCGACCGGAAGCAACTCGACGTTTGATCCGAGAGAGCCCGCGATGATTGCGTTCCTGGCGCGTCAGACCCCAACGCTGGCGCTTCTGCGGCGAGCCGCCAATATGCCGGCTTGTCGTTTCGATGAAGACTTAACGACTCCGGACATCCAGCAACTGCTGCCAGCGCTCAACGAAGAGCGCGAAGCGGCGAATGTTCTGGAACTGGACGCCCGCCATGAACTTGCCCAAGGGCATGTGTCCAACGCAATCGCCGATATTGATGCGGTCTTCAAGATGAGCCGCCATTTTGGTCAGCGGCCGCTGTTGGTTTCTGGATTGATCGCTATCGGCACTGACGCGGCGGCCGCTGTTTGGTTGCAGGAGGCCCTCCCGGCAGTGACCCGGCGGGAAGACATTGCCGCCCTGAATCTCCAAGCGCTGTCCCCGATCCGGCGGATATTCTGGCGAACGTTCCAAGGAGAGGAGCGATATGGATTAGGTCTGTTGAGCGGTGTGGGATATGAAGAATTCGGTCTCGCCGGCGCGGCTAACCAACCTGGCTCGCCTTTGGTGCGGGCCATTGGACACAGCCCCCTGTTCCGCGTGCTCCTTCTTCCCGACGTGCTCGATGGATACCTCCAGCTGATGGACGGGCTCAAGCGGGCGACGCTCGAACCCTATTTCAAGGCCAGGCAACAGCTTGTCGAGCTTGAAGATTCATATAGTCCCAATGGGCCGCACAGGGGACTTTTCGTCGCGATCATGGCCCCGTCGATGACGCGAACCATTCAGATGGTCGCCCAAGCCGAGGCAACCGACGCCTGCGCCGAAGTGGCCGTGGCCATGACGCGCTACCGCCTCGACCACGGCGCACTGCCGGCCAAGCTGGAGGACCTGGTGCCCGGTTATCTCGATGAAATTCCCCTCGATCCATTCGATGGCAAACCCCTGCGATTGGCGGTCAAGCAGGATCAGTGCATCATCTACAGCGTCGGCCCGGATGGCAAAGACGACGGCGGGATTCCACTTGATCCGCGTACCAACACTGGCGACGTGCCGTTTGTGCTGAAGAAATGAGCTGGTCCCATCGGAGAGCGAAGTGATCAGGCCCTGCACGCAAGCTGACTTCGAGGCCATCTGGCAAATCATCAACGATGCCGCCCAAGCCTACCAAGGCGTTATCCCGGCCGACCGCTGGCACGAGCCTTACATGTCGAAGGTCCAGTTGCAGCGCGAGATCGACGACGGCGTGCGGTTCTGGGGATTTGATTCAGACGATGGCCTGCTCGGCGTGATGGGCGTGCAGGACAAGGGCGAGGTGAATCTCATCCGTCACGCCTACGTCAAGACCGCTCATCGCCGCAAGGGCATCGGGGCGCAGCTTCTTGGCTTTCTCGAATCCCGCTGCGACAAGCCGATCCTCGTCGGCACCTGGGCCGACGCCCGCTGGGCCGTGTCGTTCTATCAGAAGCACGGCTACCGGCTGCTCGGCACGCAAGAGAAGAACGCCCTGCTGCGAAAGTTCTGGTCGATCCCCCCGCGCCAAGTGGAAACCTCGGTCGTCCTGGCCAACGCGAAATGGCGAGGCGTTGGACGGCCCTAATCCCAGCGGAACACGCCCTTGCCCCAGGCGTAGATGTAGGCCACCAGCAGGATCGCGATGAAGACGATCATGCCCATAAGCAGGATCAGGCCGTCGTGTCCGGTGCCTTCCTGCACGTGCTTGGCGAAGATGCTGGCCCAGGGATAGAAAAAGACGATTTCCACGTCGAAGACCAGGAAGATCATGGCGACGATGTAGAAGCGGACATTGAATCGTCCCCGGGCGTCCCCGACGGGAACCATTCCGCTTTCGTAGGCCGCTTCCTTGCCCGGCCCCGTGCGCTTCGGGCCGATCCAGATCGACAGCGCGATATTGACCACGGCGAAGGCAAGGCCGATCAGGATCAGCAGCACCACCGGCGCCCAGGCGTGCACCGGCGATTCGGATTGAGCCACCAGCATCGCCGGGAATCTATTCGCCAATGGACAGAAACGCAACGGCGATGCTGAATGACGAATGACAAATGACGAATGACGAATCAAGCTCCAATAACCAATGAGCAGTGGCTGGGGGCGTATTTCGTCATTCGGTCATTCGAAATTGATTCGTCATTTATCATTTATCATTCGTCATTTTCGTTTTTGGGTAAGATTATCTGCATGGTGCTGGCGGCTCGCGAGATGAGAATCTGCTTGGTCGCCCAGAACGCGTCGCTGAAATTCGGCGGCGAGGCGAGTCTGCCGTGGCTCTGTTTCAAATATCTGCGCCAGCGCGGCGTGGACGTGCATCTGGTGGCGCACGGTCGCACCCGCCAGGAAGTGTTGGCCGGCTTCCCGGGCGACGCCGATCGCCTGCATTTCGCGCCAGAGACGAGGACCGACCGCCTGCTGTGGCGGATGGGGTCATGGCTGCCCGGAAAAATCGACGCGCAAACTTTCGGCACGGCCCGGCACGTCTTCAACCAGATGCTGCAGCGCCGCATCGTCCGCCGATTGATCGCCGGCCGCGGCATTCAGCTCGTGCACGAAATGACTCCCGTCTCGCCCAAGCAACTGAGCCTCATGTACGGCCTGGGTGTTCCGGTGCTGATCGGCCCGCTGGCGGGGGGGATGACCTACCCGCCGGCGTTTTCGTACCTGGAGCCGCGCGGCGCGCGAGCGGTGGAGGCGGCCGGAAGGGCCCTGGCGCATACGCTTAATCGCATCCTGCCCGGCAAACGCGACGCCGCGGGGCTGATCGTCGCCAACGACCAGGCCCGCGCGGCTTTGCCGCGCGGCGTGCGGGGGAAAATCTTCCACATCCCGGACGTCGGCGTTGATCTGCGCGTCTGGGACCAGCCGGGCGAGCCGCCAAAGCCGCAGGGCGGGCGGATCCGCCTGGTCTATCTCGGTCGATTGGCGGATTGGAAGGGCGTTGCATTTCTTTTGGAGGCGATGGCATCGGTCGTGAAACGAGCGGATTGCGTGCTGGAGATCCTGGGCGACGGTGAAGAACGGGGGGCCCTGGAAGCGCAGGTTGGGCGATTGAATCTGTCCGACCGCGTGACGTTTTGCGGCTGGGTGACCGCGGACCAAGCGGCCCGGCGGCTGGGCGGCGCCGACATCTTTGTGATGCCCAGTCTGCACGAAGTCGGCGGCATCGCGATCTTGGAGGCGATGGCCGCCGGCCTGCCGGTGATCGTGACCGACTGGGGCGGGCCGGCCGTGCACGTGAGCGAGGATTGCGGCATCCGCGTCCGGCCGGATTCTCGCGACGGTTTTGTCGCCGGCCTGGCCGATGCGGTGCTTCGCCTGGCGCAATCCCCGGACCTGCGTCACCGCATGGGGCAGGCCGGCCGGCGGCGCGTCGCGGCGAATCTGTACGATTGGAACCAAAAAATCGATTCTCTGCTGGAAATCTACGCCCAGCTGATCGAAGATGCCGCGCGCACATGCAACTGATCGACGAGCTCAGCGGCCGGCGGGCCACGCGCTGGCGCGAATACGCTTTTTTGCTCCTGTGCGTCGCCGTGGCCATCGCCTACGGAATCGTCAACGACCAGATCACCTCGCGCATTTCGTGGGAGTATTTCTATTACGGCAAGGAATTGGCGCCGATCCTCGGCCCGCAAACTCCGCCGGACGCGGGGGCGCTGCACTGGCAGGCGGTCCGCATCGGCGCGGAAGCGACGTGGGCGGCCGGGCTGATCGCCGGCGTCGCGATGTTGCTGGCCAACAATCCGCACCCGGGCCGCACGCAGCTTCGATTTTTCGCTCTGCTTGCCCGCTTGCCGCTGTTCATTCTCATCGTCGCCGCCACCGCCGTTTTGCTGGGCATCGCCGGGCGTTTCTTTCTGTTGAACTGGATCAGCCAGGATTTCCGTGACTTGGCCAGGTACAACCTGTGGCGTCCCCGCCGATTTATGACCGTGTACGGCATTCACTTGGGCGGCTATGTCGGCGGGCTATTGGGGATCGTCTACGGCGTTTGGAGCATTCGCCGCCGGCGCCGTCGCTATGCTACGGTTTCTTGACACGCGTGGCGGCGTTTCGATACTCGTCGGCGTGAAACGAGTTTTCCCCGCAATCGCCATTGCCGTGCTGCTCTTGCCGGGCTGCAAAAGCGAGCAACCGGTGCCCGGCGCCGAATCCGCCGGGCAGCTTCCACCCATGGACAACGAGGTGGTGGCCACGGTTCGCGGCGAGGCCGTCACCCTCAAGGACCTTCAGCCCGTGCTCCTGCAAGCCTACGGCTTGAACGTGCTGCTGGCGATCGTGCAGCGCGATTTGGCCAAGCACGAGGCCGCCCAACTGCACATCGTCGTCACGCCCCAGGACGTGGACCAAGAGAGGACGTTGACCCTGGTGGCGCTGAAGAAAGCGGCCCTGCGGATGCAGGATGTGGCTGCCACGACGCAGCCGGATGAAGAGGATTTGAACGCCCAGGAAACTCAGCAGCTTTTGGATCAAGTGCTTGCCCAGCAGCGCATGAGCCGCGCGGAATTCGACATCGTCATGGAGACCAACGCCTACCTGCGCAAGATGGCCGAGCCGCAGGTGACCGCGCAGATGACCGAGCAGGCGGTGCGCAACCAGTTCAACGTGACTTATGGCGAGAAGGTGCTCGTGCATTACATCGTCTGCGGCAACATGGAAGAAGTGGCCCAGGTTCGGCGGGAGTTGGCGGCGGGCAAGAGTTTTGAGGATGTCGCCCGCGCCCGCAGCCGCGACCGTGCCTCGGCCGCCACGGGCGGCGAACTCCCCCCCTTCACGTTGCAGGACAACCGCTTCCCGCCGGAATTCCGCCAGGTGGCGTTTCTGCTCAAAAAAGGGCAGGTCTCGGACCCGGTTCAGATCAAGCAGTACATTTACATCGTCAAACTCGTGGATCGCATCCCGCCCGAGCATGCCAAGTTTGAGGATTATCGCGACGCGGTGCGGCGCGACCTGTACCAGCAGAGCGTGCAGGCGGCCATGGCCGTCATGCGCCAACGGCTGGGGCAAATGGCCCTGGAATCGCTCAGCATCAAGGACCCGGTGCTCCGCGAGCAGTGGGAAGAGCGCGTGGCCCGGAAGGATGGGCAAATTCGCGACATGCAGGAAATCCGCCACCATCTGGACCGAGAGCACGCACCGCCGACGACTTTGCCCGCTTTTGAAGCTCCAGGCGGGCCGGCGGCGCCACCGGCGACGCAGCCGGCCACGGCGCCGTGACGGCGCCGCATCGTTCCCCACAATCCCCTTTTCTCCGTTACAATTGAGGCCGTTATGAACCAGACACCTTTCAAAGTTGACGTTTCGCCGCGCATCGCCCGTTTGCCGCCGTACCTCTTTGGCCGCATCAACAAGATGAAGTACGAAAAGCGCGTCGCGGGCATCGACATCATCGATCTGGGCATGGGCAATCCCACCGATCCGACGCCCGAGTCGGTCGTGCGGAAATTGGCCGAGGCCGCCCGCGACCCGCGCAATCACCGCTACAGCGTGAGCAACGGCGTCATCGGCCTGCGCAGGGAAGTGGCCAAAAAATATCGCCAGAAATATGGCGTTGAACTCGATCCGGAAACCGAGGTGATCGCCACCATCGGTTCCAAGGAAGGCTTCGCGCACCTGTGCCTGGCGCTGCTGGGTCCGGGCGACACGGCGATCGTGCCCGACCCGGCGTTTCCCATCCACATCTACGCCGTGGCCATGGCCGGCGCCAACGTCATCCGCGTGCCCCTGGGCAACGACCAGGCGTTCCTCGACCGCATCGAGAAAATGATCGAGGGGCTTTACCCCACGCCCAAGCTGCTGATTTTGAACTATCCGCACAACCCCACCGCCGTGACCATCGAGCCCGGTTTTTGGGAGCGGGCCATCGCCATGTGCCGGCGCCGCGGGATCATGATCATCAGCGACCTGGCCTACGGGGAAATCTGTTTCGATGGCTACCAGGCCCCCAGCTTACTGGCTGCCCAGGGGGCCAAGGATTTGGGCGTGGAATTCACCACCATGTCCAAGAGCTACAACATGGCCGGCTGGCGCATCGGCTACTGCGCCGGCAACGCCGAGATGGTCAAGGCCCTGGCGACGATCAAGGGATATTACGACTACGGCATTTTTGCTCCCATCCAGATCGCCAGCATCATCGCCATGCGCGAGCACGCCGACGCCCCGATCGAGCAGAGCAAGATTTACCAGCACCGCCGCGACGTGGTCTGCCGCGGCCTGGACCGCCTGGGCTGGACCTACGAAAAGCCGCGGGCCAGCATGTTCGTCTGGGCCCGCATCAAGGACGAGCATCTCAAGGGGCAGGGCTCGATCGATTTTTGTCTGCGCATGATGGACGAAGCGCAGGTGGCGTTGTCTCCCGGCCGCGCCTTCGGCGAGAGCGGCGAGAATTGCGTCCGCATCGCCCTGGTGGAAAACGACCAGCGGCTCAAGCAGGCGATGTCCAACCTGGATCGGGCCCTGAATCCCCGGCAACCGAAGCCGAAACGGCAGAAGACGGCGACGGCTTAAGCGCATTTCTTCATCCGGAGATCGCGCCTCATCGGGAAATGCTCGCAATAAGAAAGGGGAAAGGACCCTTTTGGCCATGCAGCCCGACACCGATAAGCGACGGAACGGCTTTGCCCAAATCTACGCCCAACTGTTTCGCGATTTTCGGGACAAACCGATTCGAATCCTGGAGATCGGCGTCTTGAAAGGCGGATCGCTGTGGCTCTGGACGGAGTTATTCCCCCATCCGGAAACGCTCGTGGTGGGAATCGATCTGGAGATTCCAGAGGATCCGCTTCCGGCAAACGCCAAGGTCCATGTATGCGACCAGAATGATCCCGCGGGCCTGCAGCGGATCGTGGCGCAGTATGGCCCCTTCGATCTGATTTTCGACGACGGCTGTCATTTCACCAAGGAAACCCGACTCTGCTTCGAGACGCTGTTCTCGTCGGTGAAAGATAACGGCTATTACATTATCGAGGATTGGGCCGTGGGCTATTGGGACGATCGTGATGTCCGGTATCGCGGCATGGTGGAGGTCGTCACCGAGATTATGCAGCAAGCCCCGGCCAAGTCGATCGATGCATTTTTGATCGCGCTGAACCCCGGCCGGACGTACGCCGTGTTTCGCAAGGGGACCACGGGTTGGAAACACTGACGCGCGGCGCTGGCCGCGTGATTACGCCGCCGGGGCATCGGTGGGCAGAGGGGGCGAAGCCGGGGGTTCCGAGAGCTTTTCAAGCTGGATACTCTCGGCCGCGGTGGTTTTCCGCTGCTCGACCGGCGGCGCCTCGACGACGATGCGCGTCAGGGGAAAGGCGCGGCGAATCCCCTCGCATAATTGCCCGCTGCGCGGCTTCCACCATTCGGCGGCCTTGCTCAACTGCGTCCGGGCCTTGCGAAGATTGGACTGCGAAAGACTCAGAATCTGCTCGGCGAGTTGCGGATGGTGCAGGGCCAGATCGCTATCAACGATTTCGCAAAGCATCCGCTCGCTGAGGACGACGTAGTCGTGCCAGAGTCCCAGGGCGTCCTGGATTCGCTTGAACAGGGTGGTGACTTCCCGCGGCAGGGGCAGGCCGTGGGCTTTGGCCATCTCCAGAGTGTAGCGCAGCGATTTGCCGGCGATGCGCCAAGCGTGCGGATCGTTCTTGCCCAGCGAGGCGGCCTGCTCCGCGAAGGCGTCGAGCTGGAGATGCACCGACTCGGCCAGCAGGTATTCGATCGCGTCGCGGGCCTCGGCGATCTCCTGCCGCAAGCCCCACCACGAGCCGAGCCGCGCCAGCATCCGCGGCGCAGGAGCCTGCTTTTGCGCGGCGGCGACCGCGGCGGCGCGGCACTCGGAAAGACGATTCTTCAGCCAATCCACCGCGGCCTTGGATTTGGCGTCCCTGACCTTACCGAGATGTTGCAGCATGACATCCAGATCGCGCAGCGGCCCAAGCTGTCTGCGTAGGCGGCGCGTGACGCGGTCGAACGGTTTTCGGCAGCGGGCGGAGACGACCGAATCCAGAAGCTGCGTTGCCGCCTTTAGACGGCGGGTTGCCACGCGGGCATCGTGCACCACATCGACGTCCTGGCCCTTCAGGGCGGGCGGGATCAATTTGCGCAGGTCCTCGACCAAGGTGTCGAGGTATTTGAGCAGCGGGAAATTCGGTGCGGTTATCATCCGCGGCATTGTAACGGACTTGGGCCTTGGGCCGGAAAACCTTCTGCGGTTAGCTTCATGTTTGTTGGGAATTCGATATAATTAGGGGTTCTCCGAAGGATGCGAACCCGAAATGTCGCTGGACCGACAAAACACGATTGGCAGGGAGGTTAGCCTTTCGGGCCGCGGCCTTTTTACGGGGGAGACGGTCGCGGTCAGCATTTCGCCGGCCGAGCCGGACAGCGGCATCAATTTTGTCCGCGACCAAGACGGCAAGGTGGCCGCCATCGCCGCCACCATTCACAACGTCCTGAAAAAACCGCGCCGCACCTGCCTGAAGAACGGTACCCTGATGGTGGAGACGGTGGAGCACTGCATGGCCGCTCTGGCGGGGATGGGGGTGGACAACGCCACGGTGCGGGTCAGTGGGGGCCGCATGGGCGAGCTGCCCGCCGGCGACGGTTCCAGCCGGCCGTTTGTGGAATTGCTGGAATCCGCCGGCATCGCCGAGCAAGATGCCCCGCGCCATCCGTTTGTCGTCCGCAAGCCCGAGCAGGTGTCGATCGGCGATGCGACGCTGGCGGCGTTGCCGGGGCCGGCGGATCGGCTGGAGATCATTTACGATTTTGAAGCCGGCCCGCCCCTGGGCCGCCAGGTCTTCTGCTTTACCCACAGCGACGCCAGCCGCCAGGAATTCGCCTCCCAAGTGGCGCCGGCGCGCACCTGGGTCTTCGATTACGAAGCCCGCGACTTGCAGTCGCGCGGCATGGGGGTGCATTTGACGCCCAAGGACCTGCTGGTCATTTCCCCCCAGGGGCCTGTCGACAATGAATTCCGCTTCATCGATGAATGCGCCCGGCACAAGGTTCTGGACCTCCTCGGCGATTTGCCTCTGCTGGGCCGGCCGCTGCGCGGAAGGCTGCTGGCGCACAAGAGCGGCCACGAGCTCAACCACATGCTGGTGCGCAAACTCGCGCAGCAACAGGAGAACCTGGGCCGCGAGGCCCTGATCCACCGCGACGCCGCTTTGGACATCCGCCGCATCCAGCGCATCTTGCCCCATCGCTATCCGATGCTGCTGGTGGATCGGGTGCTGGAGATCGTGGCCGATCAAAGGGCCGTGGGCATCAAGAACGTGACGTTCAACGAAACCTTCTTCCAGGGTCATTATCCCGGCACGCCGATCATGCCCGGCGTGCTCATCGTCGAGGCCATGGCGCAGCTCGGCGGGCTGCTGCTCAGCACGAAATTGGAACACACCGGCAAGCTGGCGGTGCTGCTGAGCATGGACAAGGTGAAGATGCGTCAGGCCGTGGTGCCCGGCGATCAATTGCTGCTGGAGGCGGTGACGGTGCGGGTCAAGAGCCGCACCGGACACGTCCGCTGCAAGGCGTTTGTCGGAGACAAGCTGGCCGCGGAGGCCGACATCAAGTTCATGTTGGTGGACGCGGAGCCGGTCTAAGATGGCGAGCATTTCTTCCCTATCCTGTGTCGATCCCAAGGCGGTGATCGCCGATGACGTGCAGATCGGCCCGTTTTGCTGGATCGGTCCGGACGTGGTGCTGGGCGGCGGGTGCAAGCTGCTGAGCCACGTGGTCATCACCGGTTGTACCACCGTCGGCCGCAACAACGTGTTTCATCCCAACGCGGTGATCGGCGGCGAGCCGCAGGACAAGAAATACCGCGGCGAGCCCACCCGCCTGGAGATCGGCGACTCCAACCAGATCCGCGAAGGCGTCACCATCCACATCGGCACCGACTTCGGCGGCGAATGCACCCGCGTCGGAAACAACAACCTGCTGATGGCCAACTGCCACGTCGGACACGACGCCCAGATCGGTCATGATTGCGTCCTGGCCAACAACGTCATGATCGCCGGACACGTGCTCTGCGGGAATCACGTGCACATCATGGGCGGCGCCGGCGTGCACCATTTCGTGACCATCGGGGATTACGCCTACCTGGGCGGCGCAGCCCGCATCCACCACGATGTGCCTCCCTACGTGAAGGTCAACGGCGCCGATCAAGTCAGGGGATTAAACACGGTCGGGCTGCAGCGGGCCGGCTTCGCCCAGAGCGACATCGACGCCCTGGAGCAAGCCTGCCGGCGCCTGTTTTATCGACGCAAGCCCTTCGCCCGCGCCATGGCCGAATTCGACACGCTCAACGGCATCAACCCGCACACCAAGAACCTGGTGGCGTTTCTCCGTCGCCGCGACCAGGGCAAGCACGGCCGATACCTCGAGCGCTTCCGCACCGCATAGCCCGCACCGCTCGCGTTTAAACGCCCCGGGTCTTCCGATATACTGCCCGGCCCTCTGGGCCATGGAACCAAAGGAGTTGCGGTTGTGTTCCGCATGTCCAATAAGCTGCAATTGATTGGTTCTTCGTTCTTCGCCCAGACGATGCGCATCTTCACCACCATGGTCATGGCCCGGTTCATCGGGCCCACGGAACAAGGCGCGTATTTTCTTGTGTTGATCGTGTCGGGTTTTGTCGGATCGCTCGGCGACTTTTTTATCCCCCAGTCCCTCGTACAAATGCGCGGATTCTCGGATCAGACGCTTTTGGACACCGGCCTGCTGCTGGAAGGCGGCATCTTCGTTTTTTATGGATTGTTCACCATCGGCGGCGGAATGGTGCTATCGCACATGCACGGCGATCCGCGGCTTTGGAAATTGGCCGTTCTGGTCGCCCTCGCCAACGCTCTGAATGCCTTTTATTCCGTGCAGTTGGCCAACCTCAATCGAAATCTTCAATTTCGCTCGGAAAGTCGGCAGAACATCATTTTTTCGGTCTCTTCGGCGGTCGCGGGCATCATCCTGGCCTTGCTGGGCTGGGGGGCATTTGCCCTCGCCATGCAATTATTGGTGGCGCAAATCCTGGCCAACATCGCCCTGAGCATAAGGGTGCCCTTGCGGTGGCCTCGCCAGTGCTCCTGGGCGGCGGCCAAGCGATATCTGAAATTGGGCTTTCCCATGTCGATGGCCGGGTATGTCGGCAACGTGGAGGGAAGCATCGTCGGCATGGTGATCAATTCCGTGGCCGGTGAAACCGGCGTGGGGCTGTGGGGCAAGACCGTCCAGGTCCAACAGCTTTTCGCCCAAAACATCATGGCGGCGTTCCAACGAGTCGCCTATCCCTTGATCTGCCGTGCCACCACCAATCCCAGCCATATGAAAAAGCTGTTCGTTCGCGTCACCATCACGTTGATGCTGGTATCCATTCCGCTGACGGTGGTCGTGGCGCTCAACAGCCCGGCCATCATTCGCGTCGTCATGGGCTCCCAATGGATGGCGGCGGCGCCGCTGCTGCGGATCACCGCGTGGGCCATTCCCGCCGGCGCCCTGGCCTGCCTCGGCTATATGCTCTGCATGGCCCTGGGCATCACGGGTTCGGTGTTTCGGGCCAGCGCTTTGAACATCGTCGTTTTCGTGCCCTTATTGCTGGTCGCCCGGCGTTGGGAAATGGCGGGCCTGGCGGTGTGCTGGAGTCTGTCGCGGTACCTCATCGCTTGCTCGGTGCTCGTTTCCGCCACCCGCCGGTTGGGCGTACAGTTGCGCTTGGTGTGGCGTCAGGTATCCCGGCTGGCCGTCGCTGGCGCCGCCGGCGCCGCCGCGATGTTCGCGTTGATTCGAATCATACCCCCGCAATTGGTGGTGCCTTCGCATATTCGGTTACCCGGGGAACTTGCCTTATCGTGCCTGGTTGGCGCGGCGGCTTACGGCTTGGTTGTGCTGCTGATCGAAAGGGAGGCATTGGCTTACGCTTGGCGAATGGCGCGCGGCAGCAGCGCGGCCCCGGAAGATCAACCCGGCGAATCCGAACAGTTGCAGGCGTTGGCTGCGGCCCCCCTGGGACCGGCAGATTCAGCCGATTTCTTGCTGACCGCCGGGGCGCTCGGAGTCGATGGTAATCTGCAGTCCAAAATCATGGCCAACCCCGCGGAGAGCCAAAGCGCCGGCCAATCCGCGCTCAACGCCGCGCCCTCCGCCTCCACCGCTAACCCTGAAGGCCATGGGCACGAATAAGCACCGACGGGCGTCGCCGGCTGGCGGTTTTATGCTGTGGTTGCGGTCCGTGATCGATTCATCAGCGCGAGGCAAGCCTTGAACGCCTCCACCGAAGCAACCCCAAATTCTGGGCAGGATCGGCCCCTGCGCGTCTTTCTTGTCTGCACGGGAGTGGATCGGTACCGCGGCGGGTTCGAGACCTTTGCGCGAGAGTGTTTTGACGGTCTGTGCGGCACGCCGGGGCTGGACATTCAGTTGATCAAGGGCTCGGGTGGTGATCGGCCCGGCGAACAGCGCGTCTGGTGCCTCCTGCGTTCGACTCCGCTGGCGCGATTTTTGGCCTGGAGCACGCGGCGCAGCGGTTACGCCGTCGAGCAGTTCACATCGCTGCTTCCGGTGGCGCGGCGAATTCGCGCGCAGCGTCCGGACATCGTGTTCTTAAGCGATGAGAGCCTGCTGCGGCGGCTGTATCGATATCGGAAATGGATCGGCGTGCCGTTTCGGCTCCTGTTTTCCAACGGCGCCCCCTACGCCGGTCCGTTCCCCACGGCGGATCACGTGCACCAGGTGACGCCGCACGGCGTGGAAATCGCCCTCCAGCGCGGCGAGACGCGCATGCGACAGACGATGGTGCCCTACGGCATTGCCGTTCCCGAGGGCGATCCGGCGGCGATCGATCCGGCGTTGGTGCAACGCGTCCGCCGCCAACTGCGGCTTCCCCTGGATCGGAAAATCGTGCTCAGCGTCGGGTGGATCAGCAGTTTTCACAAGCGGATGGATTACGTCATTTCCGAGGTGGCCGCGCTGCCGCCGCCGCGGCCCTTGCTCGTGCTCCTGGGCCGGATGGATCGCCGCAGCGCGCAGATCGTTCGCCTGGGCAACCAGCTTTTGGGCCCCGATGGTTTCCGAGCCCTTTCCGTCCCGCACCAAGAAGTGACCGCGTATTACCAGGCGGCGGACGTCTTTGCCCTGGCGTCGCTGACGGAGGGATTCGGACGCGTCTACGCCGAAGCGATGATCGAAGGCTTGCCCTGCATCGTCCACGATGATCCGGTGATGCGGTATGTCCTGGCCGAGGAGGGAACCTACGCCGATCTTTCGCAAAAGGGGGCGCTGACCCGGCGCCTGGCCGAACTGCTGGACCGCCCGCGCTCGGCGCAGGAGATGATTCGGCGACGCCAGAGCGTGCGCGATCGATTCGCATGGAAGGTGCTGGCCCCGGCGTATTTGCAGATGTTCCGTGCTTGCCTGCACGACCGTTCACTCGCCGCATCCTGAATAGATGGAGGCCGCGACCTCCGGCGGGATTTCCGTGGGACGATACGCGCGGTCGTATCTCGGCCGCCCACGATCCAGGATGGGCAGCAGCAGCGGGTGGACCATACGCCGTGCCAGGCGGGTGTGCCACGGTGGAATGTGATTGTGCAACGGGATTTCTCGCAGCGGGGTGTCCGGTTGCCAGTAGTAGAGCGGGCCGGTGTCGATGCCGCGTTGGCTTGCCAGGCCGATTTTTTGCGCGGCCTGGGAGGAGACCGACACCCCGTCCGCGTCCACCAATTCCTGACGCCAGTCCTGCACATTCCAATGTCCGCCGGCATGGGCCTTGAGCTGCATCATGGCCGCCCGCAGGCGAAAACGCCGCTGCATCTGCAAGGGGTCGCGGTGAGGGTAATGGCGGATGGGAATCCGCTCTCGGGCCACGAAGCCGGCGTTATACGGAAAACTCTCGTGGTCGCTCCATTTCATGGTGCGGCGGTAGCGGAACATGCGCGGCTCGGCATAGGTGGAAATCTTGTAATAGCGGCGTCGCTGCTCGAGGGGGCGCTGCCGGTCCTGGGCCATGTCCACGCGGCCGGTCTCGTAATCCGTCACCTCCTGACGGGTTAAGCGGAAATAGTACCACTGGAGATATACGGCCGTTTCCAGTGGTCGCAGACGCTGTGCCACGAATTGCGGCGGCGGAACGTGATAAAACTCGTCCGTGTCCGTCCTCAGCACCCAATCCCCACGCTCAAAACGTCCCCGATATTGCTCGAACAACATGCCGCGCAGATTGTCGTCGAAAACTATCGGCCGGCTGAAAAACGGAACAATCCGCGAATCGCGCCGCGCATAATCCTGGATCACGTCCCACGTCCCGTCCACGCTCCCCATGTCCAAAACGTATAGCGCGTCGATCCAGCTCAGCAGATGTTCCAGGTTCTGCACGATGATGTCCATCTCATCGCGCAAGAGCATCAGGCCGTGGAATCGCATGTCGCTCCAAAGAATAAACCACTTTTGGCCTATGGCCAGGAGTTGGAAATATACTGCCCGCACGGCGTGAGACAAAAGCGCACCGGCGCCGATTCAATCGTTCCCTTGTCTCTGGTCAGCCACTTGGGCGGTGGTTTGACCGCGGTCGAGGCAGCGGTAGGATGACCCTATGGCTTCGAGAGGCTCCGCCGCGGTCATCATTCCAACCCACAATCGAGTGGAGCTGCTTTCAAAGGTCTTGGATTCGGTCCTCGCGCAGACCGTGCGAACCGAAATTTACGTCATGGATGATGCCTCCACCGACGACACGCAGGCCATGGTCGCTCGGGATTATCCCCACGTTTCTTATCACCGCGAGGGCACCAGCCGAGGCCCAACGTTTCAAAGGAACAAGGGTGCTGCTCTGGCGCAGGCCGAGATTCTTTTCATGATCGACGATGACTGCGTGCTCAGATCGCCGCGCACCTTTGCGCAGACGCTGGAGGCGTTCGATCATCCGCGCGTGGCGGCGGTGACGTTGCCGTTTATCAATGTGCGGCAGGACGCCCTCGTGCGCACCGCCGCGCCCAACCACGACGGAATATTCGCGGCGTATGTCTATTTTGGCGGGATGGTCGCCCTGCGGCGGGGCGTGTTCTTGGGCGCGGGCGGTTATCGCAACTTCCTGTTCATGCACATGGAAGAGCCGGACTTGGCCATCCGCTTGCTGGATGCCGGCTACATCGTGCGTCTGGGCTGGGCCGACCCGCTGGAGCATAGGGAGTCGCCGCTGCGCGACAGGCCGCTTCTCGACCGTCAGGGGCCACGCAATAACCTCTTGTTTTCTTACTACAACGTTCCGTGGCCCAATTTCCCGTTTTATTTAACAGCCACAACGGCGCTGTGTTTCTGGCATGGCCTGCGCGTCGGGCATCCGATTCGGGTCCTACAGGGCTTGGCGCAGGGCTTCGCGGCCATCGTCCATGAATTCGGCCGGCGCGCGCCGGTTTCCCGAGCGGTGTATCGTCTGGCACGCGCACTGAAACGCCGTCGCTGCATTCCTCTGCAGGAGATGGAATCGCACCTTCCTCCCATTCGGTGTTACGACAACTCGCCATCATCTGACCGGCAATGCGTCGTCTAGGACTTCATCGCCGGCAACTGGGATTCAATTTGGGGCAGCGCGATGCCTGACCTTTTGGACAGCGTGCGGTAAAGACGATAAACATCACGGTTGACCGGTTGCCGTTGACCCCACCGCTTGAAAATCTGCGCGTAACCCATCATCAAACCTTTGACCATGGCCAGCGGCCGGCGGGTGCGCACTCCACGCCGCAGGCCGGTGAGCGTCGTCGTCACCATCCGGCCCACGACAAACGGCATGGGCACGTTGCACCATTGGAACAGCACGTTGTTGCGCCGGCCGTAAAGGTCCATGCGGTGCAGATCGCGCCGTGGCGATTCAAAATGATGAATCGGATCGGACCGACCCAGCCGAACGACGTATCCGGCCGCCAGCATCCGTATGCAATAATCCTCCTCTTCGCCTTGGTGAAACAAAAACTCACGGTATCCGCCCAGGCGAAGAAACACGTCTGTGCGCAACGCATGAGCGGTACCGATGTACGCCGCCGTTAACCATACCCCTTGATCATCGGGCGCGCGCTGCTGCACGAGTTGGTCCTGGCGAACGTTGACGCACGGGATCGCCACGGCCCCCACCCGCGGGTGATCCAGATCCACCAGCGTTTGCGAAACGACGCGCGGCGTGGGAAAGGTCGCATCATCGTCGATGGAGAAGACAAATGGCGTGGTGCACATCGCCGCGCCGCGGTTACGCTGCACGATCAACCCCAGCGACGACTCGACCCGATCCAATTGCACCTGCGGAAATTCGCTGGCCACCATCTCGCTCGTGCCGTCGGTGGAACCGTCGTCGATCACCAAGACGCGCGGGGCGGCATCCTGCTGCAACGCCGACGCGATGGCACTGCGCAATTCGTCCTTGCGGTTTTTGGTCGTGATCAGCACGGTGGCTGTCGCGCTGGGCCGCGAGACGGGCGTCACGCATTGCCTCCCACGGCCTGCGCGATCGGACCCTCTTGCGGATGCAGCGGAAAATGAATATTCACCCGGTCCATCGCAAGGTCGTTAAGAGCAAATGTACCCAAGACGTCCTGCTTGTAATAGCCGCGGGGCGGAAGCCCGCGGTCGCAAGGAAGCACCGCGTTGGCGGCCATGGTGCCCCGTTGGCGACTGGCCCTACCCCACACGCGATCCACGGGGCAGCGCTTTGACCGCGTTTTCCACGGCATCGGCGTAACCATCAAGAGAAAAACGACGCTCTTTGGGTTTCTGCATCGCCTGGATCGACATCTCATGCAGCAGCTCGCGGTTTCGATCCAGACTGAGAATCGCCTGAGCAAGGGCGTCGCTGTTGCAAGGCGGCACAATCAACCCATCCGTGCCGTGCGTCACCACGTCCCCGCAGTTGGGCGTGGTGATGACGGGCAGTCCCGACGACATGGCTTCCAGTTGTGTGATGGCGAATCCGTCGGAGACCGTGGGCAACACGAAGAGGTCCGCCTGAGCATAATACTTGGGCGTATCCGCCTTCAAAATGCGGCCAACGATGGAAACGTTGCCCGGCGCCGTGGCCAGTTTTTCCGCGGAAATGCCCACCGGACCGGCGACGATGAAACGCACGTTGGTGGACAGCAATTGCCGCGCCGCCTCGAACAGATACGGGATGCCCTTGCGGAGGTTCACTTGACCAAGCCACAACACCGTCAAGGGTGCGGTTGACGAGGTGGCGCGCTCGGCTTGCGCCGGGAGCGACTTCTGGCCCAGGCAAAGCGGAACGACGACGATCTTGCCCTGGTCGATCCCCTGTTGCATCAGCGCCGTGCGCGACCAGTTGGAATTCACCAGAACCACGTCCGCCGCTCGCCATTCTGCGGTCAGACGCTGAAAATAGGATTCCGGAATTTCGCCGGGCCGGTCTTGCCATCCCGGCCATTTCTGCATTTCGGCGGCAACGAGTTGCTCTTCAACGCGCGCCGGATCGATCTGATCGACGACGACGGGAACGCCCCATTGCCGCATCAACTCGCAGGTCTCCAGCGCGCCGGTGGTGTAGAGGAACGCCGCCGCATCCCTGGGATCGAAACGCGATCGCAGCAGGTGGCGGTTGACACGCAAGGCGAACTCGCCCCCGATCCTTGCGAATTCCTCGAACTCCCGCGTTCTGGATCTCGGCCCTCGCCGCAGCAGGTTGTTGAGACTGTTGCGCGCGCTCCAGAAATTGAAGGCGGTGACTTTATGGGGGGGCAGGTCGCGATGACCGCGGGTGGCCAGGGCGGCGATCCCGCCGGGGAGCCGCCGAACCAGGCCCGCGCCGCTTCGCCACCAGATGTCGGTGTAAAAATGCTCGAGACATCCCCTCCCATGGAATGCCCGCGGCACCCCGTAGTGCTCTCGCGACCCGATTTGAGTGACGACCCACCTCAACCGACAGACCCTTGCAGTCAAGGACACACGGGGACGGCCGTGGTTCGCTTCCACGGCCCGGTGACGATCCACCTTGGCATTCGATAATAACTCCACCTGAGCGGCTTCAGACGCTGATACACTCCTTCAGCCGGCGCAAAACCGCTCAGTTTTTGTCATTAAGCTGCGGACATATCGGTGTCACCGGCTACCTCGCCAACTGGGGAAGGCGCGGCGAACGGTCGAACCAGAAGGATCACCAAGACGATGCCGGCAAGACCCACCAGAAGCGTATCCAATTCCGACAGACTAGGATCTCGGAAACCGCGGAAAAGCCAGGTGAGTACTCCGAGACTCAACAGGATGGTCAAGGGTCGCCCGCGATGATTCAGCAGCGCGCGTTCGCTGCGGCCCATCAACCAGCCAAGGAACAGTCCTCCCTGGATCACCCCGGGCACTCCGAACCGGAAGAACCAGAAGCCGAAGATCGTTTGCGAAATCGTGGTTCCTCCCATGCCGAGGCCGGCTTCACCGCTGCCTCCCAAAGAGATGGAGTTGTACCACGCCCACGAACTGTCTATGGGTTTAGTGGTCCACAGCGCCCGAGGCATCGGAGCGACCACGAACCAGAACAGAAAATTGGGAAGGGGTAGAACGATGGTCTCGCCGGGGAACTGGTCATAAAAGTAATCGTGCGTTTCCGGGATTACAGAAAAGCCCATCAGGCTCTCCGTAAACATGTCGTTGCCTTGCAGTTTGGTCAAAGACACTTCCGAAAAGCGCACCTCTTGAAACCCGGCGTTCCGGTAATAGGCTTGCGTTTGCACCATCACCACGGTCGAGACCATACCGATGACCACGATGATGTAGGCGCGCAGACTAATGCGCCTCAGATACCTTCGTGCTATCAGGTGGTAGCGGAGGAAAATGAAGAAAAGCATTGGCAGGATCTGGAAGACAACTTCCCCGCGCGTGCCGGTGCCAAATGCCAGCAGGAGCCAAAGCAGCCACACGGCAAAACAAACGATCTTGCGGAGGAAACTCTGCCGGATAAACACCAGACAGAACGCCGCCAACAGCGCACCGCCCGTGCCGACCTGAATGATTTGGGCGACGTAACCGCCCCAGTTATAGTTGAGGTTGCCCGTTCGCCCCACCGTCCAACCGACCCCCGAGGCCCGACCCCCAATGATTTGATGAAACAACGCCAAATAAAACGGCTCCTGGGTGAACACGGAGTAAGGGGCCAGCCCGATCACCTGGGTGATCAGCATGACGTAAAAATAGACGTTGACGTTGGGCGGTTCGGGCAACAGAGTCATCCACCGGGTGAACCTCCGTCCAATGCGAAAGCGAATGCCGATCGACAAGCACAATACGTACAGCGTGCAACAGGCCGCCGCTTTCGCCACCGTTCGCTGCGTAAACGGCATCTCCCAGTGGGGAATGGAAGCCAGAAACCAGGTGCCCATGTAGTCGTAGCAGAACCAGACCAGCACCCCCCCGTAAAGCACGATCCCGCCGACACCCAATCGCTCCGAAAAGTGGTACAGCTCCAGCGCTAGGAAAACCGCGCACAGGATCGTCATCAGCAGAAACGCGAAGTCGGTCAACATCGCCGAGCCGCCGGATAGAAAGGAAACGGAGGCGAAGATGACCGGGATCAATAGCAGCAGTGGCTGAAGGATGGACCGCCGCCGAGGCTCGATCAGCGGTTGCACCGCTGGCACATCGGTCGACTGCAGATCATCGGAGACGTCGTCGGTCCACTGACTCATACGGCCTTGGATCCATTTGTGGCCCGAGAATTTACCACCCTACCATAAATCGGTCGCGGTGGCCACACAATCCAGGCACGGCGGCCCGCCGGATCGTTCGAGATGCCTCTGCGAGCAAACCTCGCGCACGCCTGGGGGCTTATGGGACGGTCGCGGGCGCGACGGAAGCAGTCTCTTCGGCAGGCTGGACGCTTGGCGTGATTTGCGGCCACACCAAGCCGAAATACCGCATCGCCTGCACCACGCCATCCACCGGATCGGCCCCCTCACGCCATGACTGAAGCATCCCCGCGCAATGTTGTCGCATCTCCAGATATCGTTCGCCCGTGGTCACTTGCCAGATCGCATCAGCCATCGCCTCCACGCTGCGCGGCGGGATGAGCAGCCCATTGGCCTGATGCCGCACCAGTTCGACCGCCGCGCCCACCACCGACGTGGAGATCACCGGCAGGTCGCACGTCACCGCCTCGTTGATCACCAATCCCCACGGCTCGTATTCGCTGGGATGCACCAGCACATGGCAGGCGTGGTAGGCGCAGACGACTTCGTTGAATTGGATGAACCCCAGCCATTTGACCCGTTCGTGGAGGGAGGCGGGCACCAGCTGTTCCAATTCCTTGCGCAGCGTACCGCCGCCAGCGATGACCAAGTCCCATTGCGGCCGTCCCGCCGCTACGCGCACAAACGCCTTCAGCAGCACATCCACCCGTTTGACGTCCACCAAACGGCCGGAAAAAAGCAACCGCTTTCGATCCGGCGCCAGGCCGTACTTCTGGCAAAACGCGGCCAATTTCTCCTCTTCCACGTGCCTCAATCCCGCGTAATTCGGCTCGTAGGGAAACAGGAATTCCGGCAGATTGTGGTCCTTGTAGAGGCGGAAAAAGGCCCGTCCGCAGGTTCCCATCGGCATCAGACCATTAATGTGGTTCAGCACCCATCGGACGTAGCGGCGCTTGAGCACCCGCAGCCAGGGCGGCACGCGCCCCTCGGCAAAAATGTTGGAATCCCCCGCCAACAGCAGCGGAATTCGCTGGTGCCGCGCCCAAGCGATCAGCAACATTCGCGTCAGGTCGTTGTATCCCAGCAGGACGATCATCTGGACGGTGTGGTTCCGCAGATAACGCCGAATCTTGAAAAACAGCGGCAACGATCGCCGCGAAATCGGGAATTCCGCCCGCAGATGGTGGCGGGGGAAAAAGACCGGATTCACCTCCGCGCCGATCTGCATCTCCCACGGCATGCTGGGATTGGAAATCGTGTGGGTGAAGATGTTGTGCACATGGATGCCTCGCAACTCGCGGGCGATGCGGGTCAGCACGTGCACGCGGTAGGGCGTCGGTTCGTTGGAGATGATGGCAATTTGACAGACCGCCTCGCCCGCCGCGACGTGGGGACGCGCCCCCAGAGCCGCTAACCGCTCTTTGGGCAGACCCATCGCATCCCATTGGGCGATGATTCGTCGCGCTGTTTCCAAGTCCGCGACGCTCAGAAATGCCAGCGCCGCCTGTACATCCCGCCTGTCCTGCGGCGAGGCACCGGCCAGAAACGTCTGGGCGAACGCCCCGGCCGCTCTCGACGCGCCGGACATCAACTGCGAATGGTGCAGCGACAGGTAATAGGCGATTTCATCGGTTCGGAACGGACCGTTGTCGCTGCTTTGTTCCCAGTCGATGATCCACAACCCTTCAGGCGTCAGAACCAGATTATTGATGCCAAAGTCGCCGTGCACCCGGCATACGGGCAGCCCGTCGGCGCAGCATCGATTCAACTCGCTCAAATATTGCGGCGTGATAATGTCTGGGCGGCTCTGAAGTTCCTGATACCACGCGGCCTCGCGAACCTCCGGCGCCGAGAGCAACCGCAGCGGGCCGGCCATCTCCTGGATCGACATCCGCAGCGCCTCCCAGGTCAAATCCGGTGAGGTCATGTCCTGCGGCAACGGCTCCAGAAGAAGGTACCGGTGTTCGTCGTACATCCCCTCGCGCGTGAGCCGCGGCACCTGAAACCGCACCGGCGGTGTGGCGCGGAACATCGTCAGCATCTCCACTTCGCGCGCCAGCCGAGCGTTGTTCTGCTGGTCCAACGCCAGTTTGGCAAATGCCACCGGCTGACCCCTCTGATCCAGCAGGTGCACATACAGGCGCCGCCGCTCGGTTTGCGGCGGGCCGTGGACCACCGGGAAAAGATCGTGCCGCCCCAAGTCGTCGCACAGCCTCTGCAGCAAGCCGGTGAAGTCCAGATCCCCGATAAACGAACTTGGCAACGCCCCACGCTCAGAAAAGGGCCCGTCCAGATGCAGCTTCAGAGCCAGCTGCATCATCCGGCGGAACAGGCGGCGCTTGGCGCTGTACACCGGGAAGCGCCGCACCGCCGCCATACGCAGACGCCGCTCGCCCATCGCCATGGCCAACACCGGCTTGCCCCCAGCGCGGAAAATCTGAAATTGGTTCCAGGAGGGTCGAGTCTGGCCTGCCGACGGCGATTCCGGCGATTCCATGGATCATCCTCGCATGGGCCAAGCTACCTTACCTTCATCGGCCATACAACTCGGGTGAATCGCAGTCCCACGGTCGTGGATATTGCTCCGATTGCGGGTATTTTACCCCCTCAGGATGCGCCGGCGCCGACCAGGAGGCCGCTCCATTGAATCAATCGTACTCCCAGCATTTCCGAAATGACGCCGAGGCACGGCGATATGAAACCGGCGAATACGCCCCTTTCAGCTATGCCAGCTTGCTGTATGAAATCGAGTGTCAGCAGTTGCAGGAGGTGATCGCCGCGCTACGGCAAAGCAAGCCCACCCTCCAGTGCTTGGACTTCGCCTCGGGCACCGGACGCATCACCGCCTTTTTGGAAAATCACGTCGATGCGGTCACCGGCATCGAAATCTCCGAGCAGATGTGCACCGTGGCCCGGACCAAGGTGCGCCAGGCGCGCATCCTCTGCGCCGACATCCTGGCCCCCGGCGCCGCCGTCGAGGGAAAATACGACTTGATCACGGCCTTCCGATTCTTCCTCAACGTCGAGCCGGCGCTGCGCCTGGTGGCTCTGCGCGCTCTGGCGGGGCGTTTGCGGGATTCGGACAGCTTGCTGGTTTTCAATAACCACGGAAATCTTTGGAGCCACAAGCTGCTTCTGTGGCCGTACCACGCCCTGCGCCGTCTGGGCAAAGGTCGGGTCCTGGCCGGAAATTACCTCTCCTCGCGCCGCATGCTTGCCCTTCTTCCCCAGGCCGGATTGCAAATCTTCCGCACCATGGGCTGCGGCTTTTACAGCCCCAAAATCCTGAAGTTGGTTTCCTACGAAAGGGCTTTGCGGATGGAACGGCGCATCGCCGCCTCGCGCGGGTTGTCCCCCCGGTGCGTCAACCAGATGTACCTCACCAAGCTCGCCGCCTCAGCCGCGCTCCCGGCGCGCCGGGACTGAGGGCATCGCTCCATGCGCCGCGGACGATCCTTCAGTTCGCTGCGGTCCGAACCATGGCATCCGGCGGCCTGCCCGCCACCGCACGCCCGTCGAACCCGAATCGCTCCTGCAATCGGTTGAATTCCTGGCAAAGCCTCGGAGGCAACACCAGCGGCGGACCCGTGTTGCGACGCGTCGTGTCGATCTGGCGGACCGACCACCCCAGCCATTTCGCCGGCACCTCCAGCGACAGAAAATCGCAGATTCTCTGAATCGATCCCGTCGGTTCCACCGTCAATTGGTCATACGTCATCTCCAACAGCCGATCCCCCAGTCGCGATCGCCATCGATCCACCTCCGCCAGGCTCACAATCCACTCGTACGCACCTTTGGATTCATAGCTCTGCAACAGGGGCACTTCGTTCGCGAAATAGCCAGCGGCCATGCCCTCGACGGCCAACGCCGTCCACTTGCTCGCTCCGCGGCCCCACCAGCGGTTCAGCGCCGCAGTCCCCGCGATCCGGTACGACCGATCGCTCGACAGCCGCCGGATCGAATAAACCACGTCCAATCCGCTACGGATCAGATGAATGAATTTGCTTCCGGGCTTCAGCGCGTCCAGATACCCGATGCGGCAGGCATTGAACGGCGTTTTCTCAATGACCAGGGGCTTGCCCAATCGCCGCGCCGGCGCCAGCATCAGTCGATCGAATCGCCGCCGCAGCTCATCGGCGCAATCTTGCTGATCCAACAGGAACCGCGCCGCGTCGCGGGAATACAGATTCAGCACGTCGATGCTCGGGTCGATGGTCGCCCAAAGGTGGTAAGGCTCGAAGAAGTAGTACACTTGCGGGTGCTGGTTCAACACCATGCCCAGGACGGTTGTGCCGGAACGGCCGCACCCGATCAGAAACGCCGCCCGCGGCCGCTGCACGTCCAGTTCCCCGTCGCTTTGGGCCGCGACTCGCCGTTCCGCGCGGTGCTTCATATAGCCGTACTTAAGGGCACGGCCCAGTGGCTTGAGAAGCTGCTTCACGACCCAACTCCGCTTATGCTGGCCAACGCCGCAGCGCCCGCGGCGGCTGGGCCTTTGGCCGCGGATAATGTTAGGCGGGATTGGTAATGATAAAATTAAGTTCTGGTAAAGATGCGCACATCACACCCCGGCGAATCGGGCCCACGGAATTGTCAAATCGCCAATTCGCCATACATCGTTTCATAGCCGGCCGCGAGCGAATTGGCTTCGAAATGCTTCAGGACCCATTGTCGCCCGCGCTCTCCCAGCGCCGTCAGAAGGCCGGGATCATCCAGCAGGCGAGTTAGAGCCGTGCACAGCGCCTGCGGCGTATTGTCCACTATCGTTCCTCCGGCTGACTGGATCTCCTGCCAGATGTCAGTCTCGCGCGTGGTTACGACTGGCGTCGCCGCGGCGAGCGCCTCGATCAACACCATGCCAAAATTCTCCTGTCGCGTGGGAAGGATGAACAAGTCGGCGGCCTCATATAAAGAGATCTTCTCCACCCCGCTGACCATTCCCAGGAAGGCGACCTCCCCGCCAAGGCCGAGGCGATCGATCCGCTGTTGAAGTTGCATCTGGTAAGCGGGTGCGCCGCTGCCGGCAATAAAAACCTTGAACGTTCGCCCCGAATCACGCAGCAGGGCGGCGGCCTCGATCAATACGTCCGCACCCTTTTTTTCGTGCAGGCGGCTCAGAAACAAAAGCTTGGGTTCGTCGACGTTGAGGGCGGGGAAACGCGTCCGAGCCGGCCCCTCGCCAGGCAGTATCTGGAACGGGGCTAGATCCACCAGCAGGGGCAGCACGATCGGCTGCGAGCCGCCAACCCATTTTTGGGCCTGATCCCGCTCAGCGGCCGCGCTGTAGTGGATTCTGGCCGCCCGCCTAAGAAAACGCCGCCCCCCGATCATCAGGAACAGTCGCTTTTTCAGATGTTTCTGAGCCATCGACCAGTCGTCCAGCATCCCGTGGATGGAGACGATGTACGGCACACCGAGTCGGCGCGCGATCTTGGACATCTGAAGATTGCTGGCGGTCCAGGGGCAATGCAGGTGGGCGACGCCGCCTCCGCTCAGCACGTTTTCCCAGATGCGCAGCGCCTCTTTACCCACCATCCCGTTGGGCCGGCGCGGGGGAGGCACGGTGACGACTCGCGGCTTTGGGCCAGCGCCATTCCAATCGGCCGGCACGTCCGGCGAATCGTACGTCACCAGGATGACCTCATGCCCTCGCGCGGCCAGAACGGCGCACCAATCCAAAACCGTGCGAACGATGCCCCCCAATTCCAGCCGCAGCCGCGGGCAGTATTGAATGATCTTCAAGCGTCTTGCCGCCTCGGGCGATTTCGGACGCGGAGATAGGCTCATCAACGACGATTATACAGTGTCGCATTGAAGAGGATGATGCTTCACGACCCAACTCCGCTTATGCTGGCCAGCGCATGAGAATCGCACACGTCATTCCCTCCCTGGATCCGGCCACCGGCGGACCGCCCATCGTCGCCGCCGCCTTGGCCGCCGCTCAGGCCGCTTTGGGGTGTCAAACGCGCCTGGTCGCCTATGGCTTCCCTCACGCTCAGCAGAACGTCGAAACCGCTCTGCGCACCATCCCCCACATGGCCCAGGTGACCGTGGACTATTTGCCGCCTCTAACCCGCCCGGAGCGCTTTCTGGCCCACGGCGCTCGCCGGCGGCTTGTGCCGCTGCTTGCGGGGGCGGATGTCATTCATCTGCACGGTGTGTGGGACCCGGTCGTCTACGCAGCCGCTGCCGTCGCCACCAAGCTGGCCATTGGCTACGTCTTGACGCCGCACGGAATGCTCGATCAATGGGCCATCGCCCAGAAGCCTTGGAAAAAACGCCTGGCCCTGCTGCTGGGATATCGCGGCATGCTTCAGCGGGCGATGTTCCTGCATTTTCTCAACGAAGATGAGCGGTCCCTGGCCGCGCCGTTGCATCTGGCCGTCGAGTCTCAAGTCCTGCCCAACGGGATTTTTCTGGAAGAGTTCGATTCACTTCCGCCCAAAGGCGAGTTTCGCGCCGCCCGGCCGCACTTGGTGGATAAGCCCTTCGTGCTGTTCCTGGGCCGCTTGCACTACAAAAAGGGGCTGGACTATTTGGCCGATGCCTTCGCCATCGTTGCTCGACAAATTCCCCAAACCCAGCTGGTCGTGGCCGGCCCCGATGCCGGCGCCCAACGCGAATTGGAGTCGCAGATCAAGGGCCTGGGGATTGCCGATCGGGTTCACTTGATCGGTCCGATCTACGGCCGGGAAAAACTCCGGGCCCTGGTGGATTGCGACTGCTTTTGTTTGTCCAGCCGGCGGGAGGGATTCAGCCTGGCCGTCACCGAGGCCATGGCCTGCCGGGCCCCCGTGGTGATTTCCAAATCCTGTCATTTCCCCGAGGTGCAGGAGGCCGGCGCGGGCACCGTGGTCGATTTGGACCCATCCCAGATCGCCGCGGCCATCATCGCCGTCTTGGCCGACCCAGCCAAGGCCCGCCAGATGGGCGAGGCCGGCCGCCAACTGGTGCTAACCCGTTTCACTTGGCCCACGGTCGCGCGGCAGATGATCGACGCCTACCGCGGCGCCATGGGAGTCGAATCAAAGGACAGTTGAGCCGTGGCCACGGACGTTCAATCGCGGTCTGGCGCACCGCCGCCGTCAAATTCCCCCGCCTCGCCGCGTTGTGCTGACATGGACCGATCGGTAATGGATCCCGGCGGCCGGTCTTTCGCCGCTTCGCCGCCGGTCAACCCCTTCAAGTTTGCGGCCAGCTCCGGCGAATGAGCCATCGTGGGTTCGTCTTTGATCCGTTCCACCGCGTAGACCGCGCCCACCATCCGCTCGATCTTCCCTTCGCTATCCAAATACATCTTGCCGCGCGTGTACACCCGCCGCACCGCCCCGTCGCCGCAGATGACGCGGTGCGAAATTTCGTAACTCCGCGACGTCAGTCCCCCCTGCACGGATGCCAAGCGGAAAAAATCGCGGTCTTCCGGATGGATATAGGCAAAGAACCCTTCGTAGGTCGTGGCGAACTCGTTGTCGCTGCGGCCGAACAGCTCGCACAAGTTGGGCGACCTCCAGAACGTGTTGTGGCGGACGTCCGCATCCCAGCATGCCACGCCCGACGATTCCAGCGCAAATCCCAGCCGCTGCTCGCTCTCCGTCAGTCTTTTGCGCATGCGATTGCGCGCCGTTTGGAGGGAACCGATGATCACCGCAACCACGACAAACACGATCAAGCGAAGCATGTCGTCGGCGTTTTTGAGGCGCAACGATCGTGCCGGAGGCAGGTTCCACATGGCGATGAGCGTGGAAAGGACGATGGCATACATCGTCACCATGAATCCACCGCGCAAGGCCGCGACCGCTACGGCCAGCAGGTACAACCCGAGGAAGGCGGATTGGTGGGTCGTCGAATATCGGCCTAGCAACAGTGAAACGACGGTTGCCAGAACCACCAGCACCGTCGCCCAAACATAATCAAGGAGTTTTCGACGGATTTGACGATCCATGGCGTGCCCAAATTCACTCGGCGCATCTCGGCGTGCAACGGTTCGCGCGTCACTTATAACGCCGGCACCATAAACTGTAAATCAATCGCGCAGCACGCGCGTTTTGAGCACCGCGGCTGCGGGACCGGCCACCACCTGATCCGGGCCCACGTCCTTCACCACCGTCGCCCGCGCGCCCACCACCGCCCGATCGCCCACCGTCACCCCCGGGCCGATGAACGCATCCGCCGCGATCCACGCATCCTCGCCGACCACGATCGGCGGTCGCAGCAGGGGGAAACGCCGCGTCGTGTAATCGTGCGTGCCGGCGCACAAATGCGCATATTGACTGATGATCGACCCTCGCCCGATGGTGATCTTCCCCAGCGAATAGAGGATCACATGATCGCCGATGTCCACGTCGTCGCCGATGTCCAGGTTCCAGGGGATCTCCACCAAAACGGTGGGGCGGATACGCACGTCGCGGCCCAGCTTGGCGCCGAACAGCCGCAACAGCAGCCGCCTCCACCCATACCAGTTGTGAAACGAACAGCGGAACAACGCCGTCCGCAACAGCATCCACAAGACGCGCTTTAGGTTTTCCATCGGACTCCAGGGGCTGGGTTGTTTTTTGGGATGCAGCGGGACCACCGTGGCCACTTGCGGCTCCAGCGCCAGCCTTCCCGGCCCAAGCTCCGGCGGCGGCGCCTTGGGCGGCGCTTTGGGCTTGGGCGCCGGCTGCGCCGGCCGTTCGACAATCTGGTTCACGGCCTCGGCCGTGCTCATCTCGATCGCCTTGAGCACGTCCGGTTCGGGCACCAGCGTGGACAGGGCGGCGGTGGGTAATTCCGGCGCCCCCTCCTGTTGCGCCAGGCCCACCACGCCAATCGGATCTTTGCCGCCCGTACGCACCAACTCCTTGTATTTGGCGCGGATGAACAACTCGTAGGTGCTGATCAGCAGGCTCAGCGTCAGCCCCGACTCGCGGTCGAAAATCCCGCCACGCACAACATACATGTAGAAAAACCGCAACAGCCACGGCATCGGCAGCTTCGGCGCCAACCGGTATTTCACGTACCGCCGCCGCGCCACTCGGTCATTGAGAATCCCGCCCAGCCCCGGCCATTTCTGCCGCTGGCGGTAAATCTCCCGCGCTTCCAGCGTCGAATACCGGTTGTGCTTGGCGATGAAATGCTCCAGCCCGCGATGGTCCTCGTGGATCAGCAGATTATTCAGGTATCCCGTGCGCCCGTGCACCACCATGTGCTCGTGCACTTCCCGCTCCTCGTAGTGCGCCAGCCCACGCTTGAACAGTCGCAGGTTCCACGACGGGAAAAACGCCGAGTGGTAAATCTCCCGGCCCAAAAACACCGTCACGCGGTTCAGAAAATACCCGGTGCACGGCACCGTCTTGATCGGCCGCGTGACTATCTGCAGAATCTCTTCTTTCAATGCCGGGCTGACCCGCTCATCGGCGTCGAGAATCAACACCCAGGGCGCTTCAAACGGCAGGTTGTCCAGGGCCCAGTTCTTCTGCTTGGCGTAGCCCTGCCATTCGTGCTGCACGAATGCAGCGCCGTGGGCCAGGGCGATCTGCCGCGTCCGGTCCGTCGAGCCGCTGTCGACGATGAAGATGCGATTGACCCATCCCTGGATGCTGGCCAAGGTGTGCCCTAGGTTCAGTTCCTCGTTGTGGGTTTGAATCAGGACGTCGACCATGCAGTTTCCTCAGCCATTATCCATTCGCCGCCCGCTCGCCGCCGCGCGACCGCCGGTTTAAGATGCCGCATTTATACATGGAAATTCCGTTCATGGCAGCAACACCCACGCCGCGGCCGAACCCTCAGCGGAGCAGCCCATGACCCCCCCTCGCCCGCTGCGCATCCTGCACCTGACCGCCGGCTCCGACGCCGGCGGCATCAGCCGCTACCTCTACGACCTCTGCCGCGCCATGCACGACGCCGGACATCACGTCGCCATCGCCGGCCAGCGCGGGCCCTGGCATCACTTGTTCCAGTCCGCCCCCTGGCCCTGGATCGACGCCCCCCTCAAAGCCGGACCCCTGGGCTTGTGGCGCGCCGCCGGCATCTTGACAGACTACCTGGCCCGCAATCCCGCCGATGTCTTGCACGCCCACTACCGCAAGGCCACTCTGGTCGCGCGCCGCCTGCAACGCCAAACCGCAATCCCTTTGCTCTACACCCTGCATCTCTCGCACATTCCGGTTTCAGGGCTGCGGCGATGGTTTACGGATTTTGGCGACTACGCGCACGTTGCATCTTCCGAGGCTCGGCAATGGCTGATCGAGCAGGGGCACGTCCCCGCCGGGCGCATCACGCTGATTCCCCACGGCGTCGACCCGGAAAAATTCCCCGTCGGCGATGCGGCCAGCCGCCAGGCGGCACGCCTGGAGCTGGGCTTGGCCGCCGACGATCGCGTGGCCCTCTTCGTCGGCCGTTTGGAAAATCCCAAGAACGAGGCGTGGCTGCTGGATGTGGCGGCGATGTCGCGCCAATCGCTGCCCGCTCTGCGCATCCTGTTGGCCGGCGAGGGACCCAACGAGCCGGCCCTGCGGCGGCAAATCCAGCGCGACGGCCTGGCTGACCGCGTCCGCCTTCTGGGCCATCGCCAGCCCCTGCCCTTGTATCACGCCGCCGATGCCCTGCTCTTGCCTTCGGCCCGCGAAGGGTTCTCCCTGGCCTGTGCCGAAGCCATGTGCGCCGGCTTGCCGGTCCTTCGCACTCGCACCAGCGGCACGGCCGAGCTGATCATCGAAGCCGTCACCGGCAAATCGGTCCCCATCGACCGCCAGGCGTTTGTGCGGGCGGCGGTGGACTTCCTGTCCGATCCATCCGCCCTGGCCCGCATGGGCGCCGCCGCCGCACAGCACGTCCGCCGGAATTTCACCTTCGACCGGCAGTTGCAGCAAACGATCGACCTGTACCGCAGCATTGCCGCCAGTGGCCAACCGCCTGCCGAGTAACTACAGTGACATCCATCATGAGCTCTCTGACCGATTGGCGCAAACTCCACGGCGGCAACTTCGACCGCCAAGCCGTGCTCGTCACCGGCGGCGCTGGATTCATCGGATCGCACCTGGCCGCGGCCTTGCACGAGCTTGGCGCCGACGTCACCGTCCTGGACGATCTCTCCGGCGGGGGGGATCCAGCGGCGCTGCCCAAGGCGGTGCACTTCGTCAAAGGCTCGATCCTCGACCAGCCCCTGCTACAAAAATGCACGGAAGGCCGGCGCCTGGTGTTCCATCAGGCCGCCCTCGGTTCCGTGCCCCGCAGCATCGAGCAGCCCCGGCTTTATCACGACGTCAACGCCGTTGGAACGCTGTGCGTCCTGGAATCCGCCCGCCTCGCCGGCGTACGCCGCGTCATGTTCGCCGCCAGCAGCAGCGCCTACGGCGACAGCCCGACCCTGCCGAAAATCGAGACCATGCCCACTTCGCCGCGCAGCCCCTACGCCGCCACCAAGGTCGCCGGCGAAGCCCTGCTGGCCGCCTACGCCGTCAGTCTTAACTTGGACACCGTCAGCCTGCGCTACTTCAACATCTTCGGCCCGCGACAGAGCGCCGACAACGCCTACGCCGCCGTCATCGCCGCTTTCGCCAAGGCGATGCTATCCGGCAAACGCCCGACGATCTTCGGCGACGGCCAGCAGTCGCGCGATTTCACCTATGTCGACAACGTCGTCCACGCCAATCTCCTGGCCGCTTCGCATCCGCAGCCGCTGGGCGGGGCGATCATCAACATCGCCTGCGGCGGACGCATCAGCGTCAACCAACTCGCCCGCGAAATGGCCCAGTGGCTCCGGCGGACCGACCTGACCCCCATCTACGCCGCCGAACGCGCCGGTGACGTGAAGCATTCCCTGGCCGATCTGAGCTTGGCCCAATCGACGCTCGGCTACGCGCCGATCGTCGATTTCGTCTCCGGCTTGGATGCGACCATGCAGTGGTATCGCTCGGCCCTGGCCGCTCACACACAATCCAAATAATCCGACGCTACCAGAGGACGATCCCAGAGGTGCCCATGAAACGATTTTCTTTTTTGGCGGTGGTTCTGATTCTTTTTTTTGGCTTGCCGGTGCCAACCGCCGGCGCGGCCCAGCGGCCGGTGCCGCAAATCCGTCACGCCCTCATCATCAGCGTCGATGGCCTTCGCCCCGATCTGCTTCTGCGCGCCAACACCCCCGTCATGCACGCCCTATTCAATTCCGGCAGCTACAGCTTCTGGGCCCGGACCACGGCCGAAGCGGTCACGCTCCCGTCGCACACCAGCATGCTCACCGGCGTCGTGCCCATCAAACACGGCATCCAATGGAACACCGACCTGCCCCTGGAACATCCCGTTTATCCCGCGTTTCCGACGCTCTTCGAGCTGGCCAAGCAGGCCGGTTACACCACCGCCATGGTGGCCGGCAAATCCAAGTTCATCAATCTGGCCAAGCCGGGCACCCTCGATTGGCAGTTCATCCCCAGTGAAGCAAAAATCGAAGACCCGCAGGTGACCGAGCGGGCCGTAGGATTTATCGACGACCACCAGCCGGACGTGCTTTTCGTGCATCTGCCCACCGTGGACAACGTCGGCCATGCCAGTGGCTGGTCCAGTCCCGAGCAGATCGCCGCCATCGAGCAGGCGGATACGTGCATCGGCCAAATCCTCTTGGCCCTGGATCGGCACGGCCTGCGCGATTCCACTTTCATCCTGGTCACGTCCGACCACGGCGGCGCCGGACGCAACCACGGGCCGGATGACCCCCGCAGCCGGCACATCCCCTGGATCGCCGCCGGACCCGGCATCCGCAAGGGCCTTGACCTGACCATCTACGCCGATCTGGTCATCAACACCGAGGACACCTTCGCCACCGCCGCTTTTCTTCTGGGCATCCCCATCCCGCACCTGGTGGACGGCCGCGCCGTTCTGCAGATCATCGATCGATCCGGCCAGGAATTGCTCCATCCCCAGCCTTGAGGTTACTGTGAACGCATGCCCATCGTCGGCCATGGCATCGACATCGTCCAAACCAAGCGCGTCCGCCGCCTCCACCAGCAGCACGGCCAGCACTTCCTCGACCGCGTCTTCACCCCCCTCGAGCAGCAGTATTGCTCGGCCAACCCCAAGCGATATTTCGAGCATTTGGCCGGCCGATTCGCCGCCAAGGAGGCGGTCCTGAAAGTCCTGGGCACGGGCTGGCGCGGCGGCATCGCCTGGACCGACATCGAAATCGTCAAAGACGCCAGCGGCCAGCCCAAAGTCGCTCTCAGCGGCGAGTGCTCCCGCATCGCCGCGGAACTGGGCATCACCCGTTGGCACATCAGCCTTAGCCATATTCCCACCCACGCCACGGCCAGCGCGATTGGAATGAAATGAGTTGCTGGTTGCTAGTTGCTGGTTGCTGGTTAATACTCTTTCGAGGTGATGGCTTTTACTAGCAACTAGGAACCAGCAACTAGCAACTGCTTTGCATGGAACTGAAACGCACCGAACTGTCCGTCCGCCGCGAACGTGCCGTGCTCGTCGGCGTGATCCTGCCCGGCTCGACGGCCGATCCGCGCGATCCCCTGGGCGAATTGGCCTCCCTGGCCGACACCGCCGGGGCCAAGGTCGTCGGCACCATTCTGCAACGCCGCCGCCGCATCGACGCCGGCACCTACGTTGGCAGCGGAAAGGTCATCGAGATCGCCGAACTGGCCATGCGCGAGGAGGCCGATGTCATCATTTTCGACAACGATCTTTCCCCAGGCCAAATCGGCGCCCTGGAGAAGATCGTCAACGAAACCGCCGGCAGCCCGCGCGGCGAAGGCATCAAGGTCCTGGACCGCTCGGAGTTGATCCTGGACATCTTCGCCACCCGCGCCCGCACCAGCGAGGCCAAGATGCAGGTGGAGCTGGCCCAGATGCAGTACACCTATCCGCGTCTGACGCGCATGTGGGGACACCTGGAGCGCATCGCCGGCGGCGCCCCGGCCGGCATCGGCACCCGCGGTCCCGGCGAGCAGCAGCTCGAAATCGACCGCCGTCTGGTCCGCAAACGCATCGGCCGCCTCAAGGATGAAATCGCACGCATCCAGCAGCGCAAAAGCCGCCTCGTCGCTCAGCGCACGGCCACGCATTTCACCGTCTGCATCGTCGGCTACACCAACGCCGGCAAAAGCACGCTCTTCAACACCCTCACCGCCGCAGGCACCTACGCCGATGACAAACTCTTCGCCACCCTGGACACCAAGACCCGCAAATGGAATGTCGAGCGCGGCCTCCACGTGCTGCTCAGCGACACCGTCGGCTTCGTCCGCGACCTGCCGCACAACCTCGTCGCCAGTTTCAAAGCGACGCTGGAAGAAGCGATTCACGCCGATCTGCTTCTGCACGTCCTGGACGTCGGCCACCCGCACGCCCACCAGCAGTTCGATTCCGTGCATCAGGTCCTTGAGGACATCGGCGTCAAGGGCAAGCCGGAAATTCTGCTGCTGAACAAGATCGACACGCCCGAGGGCGAGCAGAAATTCCCCGAATGGCGCGCGATTCATCCCGATGCCATTCCCATCAGCGCCAAGACCGGTTCGGGCACGCCCGGTTTGCACGAGGCCGTCGAGCGCCACATCCGCAGCCAGCAGGTGGAAGTAACTCTTGAAGCCGACGGTGCCAACGGCAAATTGCTCTCGTTCATCGAGACGCACGCCCACGTGACTCACCGCGATTTCGCCGACGGCCGCGTCGTCCTCCGCGCCACCATGACCCAGCAGGTCTTGGCCGACCTGTCGCGGAATGATCAGGTCGAAGTGAAGACCGTTACCGGCAACAGCGACGACAAATGCAACCGCTGAGACACAGAGACGCAGAGACCGCCGCAGAGACGAAATTAAAAATCAGTTAAGTGTTTTCTCTGCGGCACTCTCGCGCCCTCCGCGTCTCCGCGGTTGCATTTTGTCTTAAGAGAATTGAAATACCCTGCTCCCGCTTGACGGGCCGAAATCCCCGCACACAATCGCGGGCATGTTTGGCGGCAAAATCCGCGACCGGTTCCCCATCATCGAACAATATTGCCGAACCGGCGCCGTGCTCGACCTGGGCTGCGTCGATTCGCGCATCGATCGCGGCAGCGCCGCCGACCGCATCGCCAAGCCCAACCTGCTCTTCAAACGCATCAGCGAAATCAACCCCGACGTCGTCGGCCTGGACATCGACGCCGACGGCATCAAGCTGCTTCAGGAGATGGGCTTCAAGGCCGTGTGCGGCAACGCCGAGACCGTCGACCTGCAGCGGAAATTCGACGTGATCGTCGCCGGCGAGATCATCGAGCACCTGGAAAATCCCGGGCTGTTCCTGCGCAACATGCTGCGGCACCTGAGCGGCGACGGCGTGCTCATCATCAGCACGCCCAATCCGTTTTATAGCGGCTTCACCTGGAAAATCTGGCGCTACGGCCGGCCCATGATCCACGAGGAGCACATGGGCTGGCAGGACCCGACGACGATGGACCAGCTCTTGCGCCGCACCGGCTTCGAGCCGTTCGAGCGCTACTGGATTCAGCCGCCGCGGCCGTTGCACAAAGTCTGGAAGACGCTATTCCGCCCGTATTTTTGCAGCTCGTTTATGACCCTGGCCCGCCCGGCAAAAACCTCGGTTGTCCCGTCCAAAATCTGATCCTACTATCCCGGCGAACCAACCACACACGAAGGGAGCTGCCCATGCGCATGTTGCTACAGATCACGATTCCGCACGAGCCGTTCAACACCGCCGCGCGCGACGGCACGGCCGGCGCCAAGATCGGGCGGATTCTGGAGGCGACCAAGCCCCAGGCGGTCTATTTCACCGAGCAGAACGGCCATCGCGGCGCGGTCGTCATCGTGGATATTCCCGATCCGTCGAAGATTCCCGCCACGGTCGAGCCGTGGTTCGTGACGTTCAACGCGGACGTGCAGATCCGCATCGCCATGACGCCGGAGGACCTCAAGAAATCCGGTCTGGACGAGATGGGGAAAAAGTGGTCGTCGTGACCGCCTCGGCCAGGGGATGCTGGGCGATTCCGCGGCGGCGGGCCAGCATGGATGCGATCATGCTTAAGGCGTAGATCGCCAGGGCCAGCACGTACAGGAAGCGGTAGCCGAAGTACATCGAGTTGTATTCCAGGCACCCGCCCAGCATCGCCCCCAGCAGGTTCGAGCCCAGCGCCGCGCCGATGGAGCGGACGGACCTGATTTCGGATGAGAAGACCAGTCCCGAGAAGAACAGAGGCAGGGTGATGACGCCGGTGGCCAACGCGCGGCTGGTCCACAGGTTGTGAATGGAACCGCTCAGCGACCCGAACCACAGGCTGAAGGCCAAGCTGGCCAGCAACAGAACGTAGCAGAGAGCCGTGGGGATGGATCGCAGGCGCATCACCAGCGAATTAGCCAGGAATGCCATGATCAGGATGGCGGTGATGACCACACCGATGGTGACCCACGTGCTGCCGTAGTAGAGGGCCAATTCGGTGATGGCCTTGGTTTCCAGGAGCATGAAGCCGGCTCCCAGGAGAAAGCAGGGGCCGGAGAATCCACCGCCGGAATTCTTCATGGCCGGTCTGATGAAGACGGCCGCCGCCGCCAGCAGCACGCAGATCATGATCAGATACGACACGGGGTATTTTCGCACGGGCATGTAGAAAAACGGCCAATCATCCGTGGACACGTTGACGCTAAAGCGATTGGCCATGGCGTTGTCGATTCGTTGCATCGGCAGCGGCAGGACGGGAATGGGGCCGCTGATGTTCCCGGCGACGTAAGTCACCGCCCCGTCGTAGAGGGACCTGAAGATCACCGGCTCCTGGCCGTCGAAGGCCTGCTTGAGCATGAGGTAGATTTTGTTGCTTATCTCGGGACTAACCATCGAGAACGACAGACAAAGCACGCCGTCCGGTTTCAATCGGGCGCGAGCCTCTTGGAGCGCCTCGACGGTGTAGATGTAGCTGTCCAGGCGCACGCCGCCCAGGCCCGACAGCAGCGTGTGCGAATCGAGCAAGCCGTAAACGATCAGGTCGTATGTCTGGCGGCCGTAGCGGATGAACGAGCGGGCATCCTGCACGTGGGCGGTCACGCGGTCCGATTGGTAAGGCGATTCGGGATGGAAGAGCTGACCCAGCCGGTAGATGGCCGGATCGATCTCCACCGCATCCACGTGGCCGGCGCCATTACGCAGAGCGGCTGCCACGTCGTTGCCCGTGCCGGCGCCCACCACCAGCACGTCGTTCGAATGCGCACGGAAACGGTAGGGCAGGCCGTAATACACCGCCGCCGGGCTGTGCAACATCGTATTGGGCGCGTTGGGGCCGAAGTTGAGAATCTTCTGGTAGTACGAGTGGTTCACGCAGAGCAGCAGGGGCTGGTGCGCCGCCGGCGGCTGCACCGTCAGAACCTGATACGGCGAATAGACGTCGTAGCTGTGTACCTGGAACGTCGTGTTGAGGATGCCGAAGATGACGGCGGCGGCCGCGGTCGTGCTCAGCAGATGTTGACCCAAAAACGGCGACAGCAGCACGATGGCGGCGGCGAACCACACCACCGGCGGCGCCCACACCAGCGACAAACCGTAAAAAAGACCGATGCCCGCGAGGCTGCCCAGCAGGTTCCAGCCATACGCCGCCAGCTTCGGCGAGCGGCGCATCACCCGCGCGGCCACTTGTCCCAGCGGCATGAAGCAGATCGCGTTGACGCTGAAGACCCACACCAAAAAGCTGTACACCAGCACCGCCGAACTCACACCCGAGATCGTGCCCATTCCCAGCGCTTTTTGTTCCAATACGGGGTTGTTCAGCGTCAGACCGATGACCCCGAAACGCAGAATGTGAAGAAACACGACCTGCACCGCCAGCAGTGGCAGCAGCAGGAGGATGAACAACAAGCTGCCCTCTCCCAGGATGTAGCCGATCCCCAAACCCAGGAAGCATGACAGGAGGCTGATGTTCTTGAAAAAAGCGAACAGGGCGAAACAGGAGGCATGAAAGCGGATAAGAACCAGTTCCAGATACAACCCCGCCCCCGCGGCCAGGGCGATCCAAAACCAGCGCAGCCTTGGCGGCAAGGCGTCGATGCCATCGGCATCATGCTCCAGCTGCCGCCGCAGCTTCGGCCACCAGAGGTGCCGCCACCGCGCCATCAGCACCGCCAGCGCCGCCGGCACGGGGCACAAAACCATGAACACGCCAGCCGATATCGCATCGCTCCACTCGTTGTAGTAGCGCACCGCCGCCGCCACGCAGAACGCCGCCCAACTGACAACGATCAGGATCAGCGGCAACATCCACGGCCGAGAGGGCCGTGCCCATGGCTGTGTGCCTGTCACGCGTTTCATCCGCCGCCGCGCTCCCTATTCGGTGAGCATCATTTCCCGCAGAAGTCGATCAGCCGGGCGATCTCGCTGCGCAGGTCTTTGCGGTGCACGACGAAGTCGACGAATCCCTTTTCCTGCAGGAACTCGCTGCGCTGAAACCCCTCGGGCAGTTCGACCTTGATGGTGTTCCAGATGGTGCGCGGACCGGCGAAGCCGATCAGAGCTTTGGGTTCGGCGATGATGAAATCGCCCAGCATGGCGAAGCTGGCCGTCACGCCGCCCGTGGTCGGGTCGGCCAGCAGGCTGATGAACAGCCCGCCCGCTTCGTCCAGCCGGGCCAGAGCGGCGCTGGTCTTGGCCATCTGCATCAGCGACAGCGTCGATTCCTGCATCCGCGCCCCGCCCGAGCAGCTCACGATCAGCAGCGGCAACTTTTCTTCCGTCGCGGCTTCGATCGTCCGCGTAATTTTTTCCCCCACGACGCTGCCCATCGAGCCCATCATGAAGTTCGGGTCCATGACGGCCATCATGACCGGCCGCCCCTTGATGAACCCCTTGCCGCACACCACCGCATCCTGCTCGCCGCTTTTTTCCTGCTCGGCTTTGAGCCGGTCCCGGTACGCTTTTTTGTCCACGAATTTCAGCGGATCGGCCGGCTCGATCTCCTGGAACATCTCCTCGAAGCTGCCCGGATCGCTCAACTGCTCGATGCGCGTGCGCGCGGAAATGCGGAAATGATATTGGCATTCCGGGCAGACGTGCAGGGCCTCTTCCACCGCCTTGCGGAACAACATGGCGCTGCACCCCCCGCAGCGCATCCACAGCCCTTCGGGCACGCCCTCTTTCTTGGTTAATGGCGAATCGTTGGGTGCTTGCGACATGGATTTCGTCAGGCGGCGCTAACCTTGCGCTCGTCCGGTCCCACGTCAATGGTCGCCATTGCCTGGCGCTCGTGCAAGTGGCCGGCGATCATTTGCGGCGATTCACCCCGCAGGGCTCCCGCGGCGATCTGCATGGCCATGGGACGCAGGGCCATCACCACCGTCTGATCCCGATTTCGCTTCAGAATTCGCCGCACCGCCTCGGATATCCGCGCGATGGCCATCGCCAGCGGCTCCCCGTCCGGCGGCGTCACGGCCAGCGGCTGCTCCTGCCATTGTGGAAAGACCGTCGGAAACCGCGCCCGAACCTCTTCCGGCGTCAAGCCCTGCCACAGGCCCATGTTCACCGCCTGCAAATCGGGATTGTCCCGCGCCCGCAGGGCGAATTTCTGGGCGATCAGCCGTGCCGCCTGCTCGCACGCCTCGCTGTCCCCCGGCCGATACACCCCGGCCACCGGACCCGGGATCGCCTCCAGCAGATGCCGAAGGGCATCAATCGCCTCGGCCGTCAGCGGCAACGACACGCTCCCGGTGATGCGTCCCTCCGCATCCCAAGGCGTCGGCGACGCCTCGATCAGGATCACCCGCGTGGCCATGGCATAAGTGAATACGTCCCCGACCGCCCCCTGTAAAGCGCGGGGGGGGTCGCATAGGCGTTCCTGGGGCCAATACCGCATTCCGGCCACGCCAAATCCGGCCGGCTCCTGGGGATTCCTTCGATCTCGTACTGTGCCTAGCCCCGCGCTACTTCGCCATTTCCTTGGCCCGCGCCCGGGCGTCGTCGATGTTGCCCACGTACAGAAATGCCCCTTCGGGCAGATCATCAGCTTTGCCGCTGCAGATTTCGTCGAAGCTCCGCAGCGTGTCGGCGATCTTGGTGTAGACGCCTGGCTTGCCGGTGAATTGCTCGGCGACGAAAAACGGCTGGCTGAAAAATCGCTCGATCCTGCGGGCGCGGCCGACGGTCAGCTTGTCCTCCTCGCTCAACTCGTCCACGCCCAGGATGGCGATGATGTCCTGCAAATCGCGATAGCGCTGAAGCATGTTCTGCACCTTGCGGGCCACGCGATAGTGCTCTTCGCCGACGACCAGCGGATCCAGCGCCCGGCTGGCCGAGGCCAGCGGGTCCACCGCCGGATAAATCCCCTTGGCGGCGATCGACCGTTCCAGGTAGATGAACGCATCCAGGTGGGCAAAGGCGTTGGCGGGGGCGGGGTCGGTCGGGTCGTCGGCCGGCACGTACACCGCCTGCACCGAGGTGATCGCGCCGTGCTTGGTGCTGGTGATGCGTTCCTGCAACTCGCCCATTTCCGTGGAGAGCGTCGGCTGATAGCCGACGGCGCTGGGCATGCGGCCCAGCAGCGCCGACACTTCCGAGCCGGCCTGTGTGAAACGGAATATGTTGTCGATGAACAGCAGGGTGTCGGCTCCGGTTTCATCGCGGAAATATTCCGCCATGGTCAAAGCGCTCAGGGCCACGCGCAGCCGCGCCCCCGGCGGCTCGTTCATCTGGCCAAAGACCATGACCGTTTGATCGATGACGTGTTTGCCGGTGGTGCCGATTTTGGCTTCCTGCATTTCCAGCCACAGGTCGGTGCCTTCGCGGGTGCGTTCACCGACGCCGGCGAAGACGGAATATCCGCCGTGCTGCTGGGCGATGCGGGCGATGAGTTCCTGGATGACCACCGTTTTGCCCAGCCCAGCGCCGCCGAAGAGGCCGGCCTTGCCGCCGCGCAAAAACGGGGTCAGCAGGTCGATCACCTTGATGCCCGTCTCGAACACCTCCGACCTGGGCGTCAGGTCGACGAACTTCGGCGGATCGCGGTGGATCGGCCAGCGGGCCTGCACGTTGATCGGGCCGCGGTTGTCGATCGGATCGCCCAAAAGGTTGAACACCCGGCCCAGGGTTTCCTTGCCGACGGGGACGGTGACCGACGAGCCGGTATCCAGGCAATCCATGCCGCGCCGCAGCCCATCCGTGCTTCCCAGGGCCACCGCCCGCACCTTGTTCCCGCCCAGGTGCTGCTGCACCTCGCCGACCAGGCGGACCGACGTGCCGTGGTCGTCGCGGTCGACCTGGATGGCGTTGTAGATTTCGGGAAGTTGATCTTCCGGGAATTCGGCGTCGAACGTCGAGCCGATCACCTGGGTGATTTTGCCGGTCGCGGGCATGGGGTTTCCTCGATTGGTCGCCGTGCACTCCTGTCGCTGGGGCAGACAGCGAATTGTATTGAACCGCGGCAACCTCGCAAGGCGACCCCGCCGCCGGCCAATCCACGGTTTTCCCAGATTTTTGTTGACGCCGCGGCGCTTTGGCAGCAGACTATGCCCTGTTTTGTCGTGCTCCTATCGGCCGCAGCCATGGAGGGCTTGGCCATGCCAACCATCTTAATTATCGATGACACTGCCTTGGCGCGAGAATCGGTCGCCAAGCTGCTGGAGTATGAGGGCTTTGAGACCATCCGCGCCGCCAACGGCAAGGAAGCCTACGCCACGCTCTACGAGCACACGCCCGATCTGATCCTCTTGGACCTCATGATGCCCGAGATGGATGGCGTCACCTTCCTGCGCATGGTCCGCCACAGCCCGCGCTGGCAGCAGCTTCCCGTCATCGTCCTCACCGGCGTCGCCGACGACAATCACCTGATCGCCCGCGCCCGCGAACTGCACATCGACGACCTGGTCCCCAAGGCCACCTTCGGGATTGAAGATCTGCTGCAGCGCGTGAAAAAGGTGATCGCCGCCAAATCCCCCAGCTCCAATTGAACCTGCGCAGAACCGAGCCCGGTCCGACCGTCACTTCTTCAGGAAATTGACCAACAACCGCCCGCCTTGCTCGGTCAAGAAACTTTCCGGATGGTATTGCACGCCTTCCAGCGGCCAGGTCTTGTGACGCAAGCCCATGATCTCGTCGTGATCCGTCCAAGCGCTGACCTGGAATTCCGGCGGCACCGTGCCGTTGCGCACGATCAGGCTGTGATAACGCGTCGCGGTAAATGGGTTGGGCATGCCGTCGTAGATGCTTTGGCCGTCGTGGTGAATCAGATCGGTCTTTCCGTGCATCAGCCGCTGGGCTCGTTCGACGATCGCCCCGCTGACAAAACCAATGCACTGGTGCCCCAGGCACACGCCCAGGATCGGGACCTTGGGTCCAAAATGGCGGATGACGTCGTTGCTGATCCCGCCTTCCTTGGGTGTGCAGGGTCCGGGCGAAACGACGATGTGCGTCGGCTTCAGCGCCTCGATCTGCTCGATCGTGACTTTGTCGTTGCGAAAGACCTTGATGCACTGATGCGGGTCGGCTTCCCCCAGCCTTTGCACCAAGTTGTAAGTGAACGAGTCGTAGTTGTCGATGATAACAAGCATGGCTGCCTGGCCTTGATCCGCCGCGCCGTCCCTGCACAGTATATGACGGATCAACCTGAATTGATCGGCGGCGGCCTTACTTCTATCATCGTAACGGCCCCCGGACAAGGCGTTTATGTATTACAACATCGTGCTGCTTCATCCCGAAGGCTGTCCGCACACCATGGCCGTGCGCGAAGCGGCGCTTCTGCTGTATTTTTCCTTCGGCTCGCTTGGCTTGCCCGCGAAGCTGCAAATCAACACCCTGGATCCCTCGGCCATGAACATTCTCGTCGGATATCACTACCTCTACGACCCCTCACCCCTGGACGGCTACCACTGCGTGATCTACCAGCTTGAGCAGCTATCCGAAAAGCAGGACCAAGGTTGGTTTACCTCCGCCGCGTTCGAGGTGCTCAAACGGGCGCAGACGGTTTGGGATTACAGCCTGGACAACGTGCGCTTCCTCCGCGACAAGGGCCTGCGCGACGTACGCTACCTCCCCCTGGGCTTTCACGAGAGGCTGCAAACGATCAACGAGAATGTCCCGCGCGATATCGACGTGCTGTTTTACGGGTCCACCAACGAACGCCGCTGTCACATCCTCCGCCAGCTGGAAACCCAGTGCCGCCTGGAATCGCTCTACGGCGTCTACGGGCCGCAACGTGACGCTTACATCGCTCGCTCCAAGATCGTCCTCAACATCCATTTCCACGGCATGCAGATCATGGAGCAGGTGCGTATCACCTATCTTCTAAACAACGGCTGCTTTGTGGTTTCCGAGGACTCCGCCCAAAACCCCTTCGAAGGGATGGTCGTCGTTACGCCTTATGACAGGATCGTTCAGACCTGCCTGGATTACCTGCCGCGTGACCATGAGCGCAAGACCATTGCGGCACACGGAATGGAGTTGTTCCGGCGGCAGCCGATGGCCGCCTATCTCGACCGCGCGCTTTCCAGTGACGGCTGAAAATCGTCCGGAAACCGGCCTCCGGTTGCTTAATGTACGACGTTTCACCGACTAATTTTTAACAAACATAAAGTCCAAAAGTGTAATACATAACTCTTGGCGTTTCGGACGTCCTGGGGTAAATAACCTTGCATCAAGTTGCGTTCGTGCTGACGGCGCAACGACTGTCTTGATGGTGGCCCCAGGAAGGGTCCGCCCAAGTAGGCCGGGTTAGTCGGCGTCGCGTTGTTTCATTTGCCACCGAATGGCGAGCCGGGTTAAGCGCGACCGATCGGTGGGTGTTAGCTTTGGGTAGAGGAGAGATCATGAGCATAGTTGAATCCGCACGTCCCAGCCACAGTACGCGCATTGCTCGTTTTCAGGCGATAGCTGGTACAGCCTTACTCTCAGCGGCCATCTTCGCCGCGGCCCCCAAGGTGGCCCGCGGTGATCTAACTTATACCGGCACCGGCGATGGTGTGGGGGGCAACGGCCAGAACTGGTTCAACACGGCTAACTGGTGGACCGGCACGACTACCGGCACCCTGCCAGAAGGCTACACCCTCACGACGGCCAATGTTGACGCCCCAAACACCGTCATGCCCTCGGTCGGCGTGCTGTTCGACCCGGCCAACCAGGGCCTATCTGCTACCTACGTCGCCAACTTGGCTGTAAAACTAAGCTCGTTCTATGTCTCCAGGGCCAGCGGCAGTTTTGATGGCTCCAGCGGCTTCTCCGACAAGCTGACCATCGAAAGCGGCACGTTAATCGTTTCCACCACTAGCCTCGGCAGTGATGGCCCTGGCATCATCGTCCAGAAGAACGGGGCTTGGATCGGCAATGCCAGCCTGAAGACTGGCGGCACCAACAAATCCTCCATGGGCTCCGGCACCTATGAGTACCATGGTGGCGTCTTCACCCAGAACAACCAGGTCCAGCTTGGCTCTGCCCAAAACAGCAACGATCCGGGCAGCAATTCTGCGTGCGTGGGCAAGTTCATCATCTACAACGATGGGCCCGATGGAGCCCTCTTGGTTGGCAACGGGTTCAGTATCGCCACGAACAACGCCAGCGGCGGCGCCATCGGCATCGTTGAGTTCCACTATGACCTGAACACTCACGGCGTGGGCCTCACCCGCCCGATCCAGAACACCCTGTTCAACGGCTCCCTCAGCCTCAAAAACCAGGACTTTACCAACGTGTTAGATGGCGCGTCGTCCCGGTTGAACTTGGTGCTGGAAGCTGCACCGACCATCATCGGCGGCGCCCCCCAGAACCTGGGCTTGTTCAAGGAAACCGGCAAGATCGGAGGCAACGGCACCTGGCCGAAGGCCTTCTACTCATTCACCGACCCGACCGTCGGCTATAGCCAAGGCGCCACGATTAGCGCGAGCTACAACAGCCAGGTGTACTCCTGGACGATCAGCTACAGCGGTTTGATCACGTTCACCGACAGTGCCACGTCGGCCTACACTTCCGACGGCATCACCGACCCGGGCACCGGCAATGACGTCGTGCTGATCGGCGTGAAGCTGCCTGAACCCGGCAGCATGGCTCTGCTCGGTGGAGCGGGCAGCCTCATCCTGGCTCGCCGTCGCCAGAAGAGGCAGGCCTGATCGCACAACGGCTGTCATTTCACTTGAGAACAACTTTTATTCCCTCCCCCGGCCAGGAAGCCGGGGGAGGCTTGTTTGGGGAAGCGTCAGCGAGACTGGCCGCACCCGTGCCGCCACATGATACGCGCCGATTACTTGCCCATCTCCCGGCTGCGCTGGGCTGCCGCCTTGATTGCATCCACCGTGATCTGCGGCCAGTGCTGCGCTTCCAGGTGGTTGATCGCGGCGTGCGTCGTGCCGCCCGGCGTGGTGACGCGCCGGCGATGCTCCGCCGGATCGGCCGGCGCGTCCGTCGGCTGGCTCATGATCTTCGCCGCTCCCGCCGCCGTTTGGATCGCCAGCGTCCGCGCCTCATCGGCGCCCAGCCCCAATTCCGTCGCCGCGCGGATCATCTGCTCGACCAGGAAAAAGAAATACGCCGGCCCCGACCCGCTGACGGCGGTGACCGCGTCCAGTTTGTCCTCGGTGGTTTGCAGGACCTTGGCGCCGGCTTGGAAAATCTGCCGCGCCCGGCTCAGGTCCGCTGGCGACGCGTGGGCGCCGGCCGCGATCGCCACCATTCCTTCGCCCACCAGCATGGGCGTGTTCGGCACGGCACGCACGATGCGCCAGCGCTTGCCGCCGCCCAGCGTTTTCTCGATGAAGGTTGTGCCGATGCCCGCGGCGATGGAGATCACCAGCGGCTGCTGGTGCATCGCCGCTCCCAGCCGCTGGAGCACGCCTTGCATCTGATGCGGCTTGACGCACAGCAGCACCGCCGCCGCGTCCGCCGCCGCAACCGCGGCATCCTCCACGGCCTTGATCCCAAGGGTATTTTGGAAAAACTCTCGCCTCGGGGCGGAGATGTCCGCCGCGATCATCTGCTCCGCCGGCAGCACACCGCCGCGCAGAATTCCACGCGCAATCGCCTCGGCCATGACCCCGGCACCGATGATCGCCAGCTCGTAGGGCATGGCCCGAATTGTCGATTGAACTAAACCAGGATGCAACCGGAGGTCATTCGACGAACCCGCCGATGGCTTCCTGCACCGAGCGCGGCGCCGTGACGATCAGGTTGCCGTTGAAATAATCGATCGTCGCCGGGCCGCCGTTGTCTTTCCAGATCTCCGGGCGGACCTCCGTTTCGATCAGCTTGATGAGCTTCTGGATACGCTGGTCGTTGCCGATGTTTCCGGCGCCGCCGGCGCCGGCGGTAGACGATGAGAGGGTCCCGCTGCCGCCGCCGCCCCCTCCGCCCGTCCCGCCCCCGGAGAAGGAAAGGCCGCCGCTGATGGTGGGATCAAAATTCTCGTCCAGGGCCACCAGGTCCATGACGGGATAGACCACGGTGATCAGTTTCTGGTCGGCCGCCGCCCGCGAGGTGATTTGGATGATGTTGTCTTCAACGTAGAAGCTCAGCACCTCCCCGCCGGCCGCCTGCGCCAGAATCAGCGACAGCACCTTCTCCATCTTCACGCTGTGCAACGTCAGCGTGACGGGAGCATCCCTGGCGACCTTCGCCGCCTCAAGCGCTTTCCAATCCACGAGGATGTTGGCGCCGCTGGCGTCGCGCAAAAAATCCAGGGCGTCGGCGAGGGGGGTGTTATTAAACTTCACTTCCGGCAGGGCGGTTTCCAAGGCCCGGCGTGCGGCGCTGACCGCACCCATCGCCGCAACGGCGATGAATAGGACGGCCAGCGACGCAAAAACAAGCCGGCGCATGGTCACTCCAGGCACATCAGCTCAGCGGCTTGCCGGTGTACGGATCGAATCGCGGCTGCGGTTGGGCCGGCTCCTCGGTCAGCGGCTTGCCGGTGTACGGATCGAACTTATACGTCGCCGGCAACGCCGGCCGTTCCGTGGAGCCGGTCTGCGGTTTCTGCCCCGACTGCTCGAGGTCGTCTTCGATTCCCTGCACGCCTTTCTTGAATTCCACGATTCCGCGGCCCAGGCTGCGGCCGACTTCCGGCAGCCGCTTGCCGAACAACAGCAGCGCTACGATGGCGATCAACAGCCAGTTATCCAGGTACGGCCCCAGGATGTTTGCTAGCGGCATAAGCATGGTTCCTCGTGGCTCTCCATTATACGGCCGACCCGCCGAGCCGGGCAATCAGTTCCCGCATATCTTCGGCTATCGGAGCTCGCAGCGTGACGGTTTGCAGATTTCCGGGGTGCACGAAGGTGATTTCGTACGCATGCAGTGCCTGGCGTTCGAAGCGAAACCCATCCGCCTCTAACGGCCTTCCGCCGTACATGCTGTCGCCGACCAGCGGATGCCCGATGGCGGACATATGCACCCGCAACTGGTGCGTTCGGCCGGTCTTGGGCAGCAGCTTCACTAGCGAAAATTCCCGACCTCCCCCGGCCAGACGCTGCAGCACCTGGTACGTTGTGACCGCCGGCCGGCCGCCGTTTTCCAGCTTCCGCACCGCCTGCTTTTCGCGAGCGTACCGGTCCTTGCCGATGGGCAGATCGATCACATCCGCCAGCAGCGGCGGCACGCCCTGCACCACCGCCAGGTAGGTCTTCTGGATGGTGCGGTTCTCGAATTGCCGCGCCAGTCTCCAATGCGCTTCGTCGCTCTTGGCCACCAGCATGATTCCCGTGGTGTTGCGGTCCAGGCGATGCAGAATCCCCGGCCGCCACGGTCCGTTGACCGTGCTCCATTTCTGTCCGTAGTGCGCCAAGCCGTTGACCAGCGTGCCCGTCCATCGCCCCCGCGCCGGATGCACGATCAGGTTCGCCTGCTTGTTCAGTGCCAGAAAATGCTCATCCTCGTAAATGATCTGAAGCGGAATCGGCTCGGGGGCCAGGTCGTTGACCGGCTGCGGCGGCGTGACCATATCCACCACGTCGCCGGTCTTGATTTTGTAGCTCGCCTTGGTCGGCTGGGCGTTGACTTTGACGAGCTGATCTTCGATCAGTCGTTGCACTGCGCTGCGCGACAGCCAGGGCAGTCGGTCGGTGAGGAACTGGTCGATTCGCCGCGTCTGCGTTTTGCTCGCCTGGAAATGAAAATGGACGACCTCCGCCTCCTCGGGCGAATCCGGCGAGTCAGCAAGATCAATCTCATCCTGCGGGATATCGGCATCCGCGCTCACAATCGGCCATTGTAGCGTTTAGACCGCCCCGAATACCGGTTGGCTCAACTTCGAAACTGAGCCGGCCCGTCTTCGGGCCGGTCTTGATCCCCCAACGGGCTCGACGACGGGGCGACACTCAACCTCGAAACTGAGCCGGCCCGTCCTCGGGCCGGTCTTGATCCCCCAACGGGCTCGACGACGGGGCGACACTCAACCTCGAAACTGAGCCGGCCCGTCCTCGGGCCGGTCTTGATCCCCCAACGAGAGCGCTGACAAGGAACTTATCGCGTCGTCGGCCGCGTGTTGGGCATACTGGTAGGCACGCTGTTCTGCGTGGCCGGCGGGACGTTGGTCAGCGCCGGCTGCTGGATCAGCCCAAGCAACTTCAGGCGGTTGGCGGCCAACTCCTTGAACGGCCGCGGCGTCGCGGCGTCGTCGATCACCACCTCGTATTCCTGCCGCGCCCGATCCCATTGCGAGGAATCCGTACCGCCGCCCTCGGCCGCCCGATCTTCCGCCACCGCCGCCAGACCAAAATGCGCCGCCATCACTTCAAACGCCTGCTGCGGATAATCCTGCGTGACGCGCTGGTACGCGTCCTCGGCGTTGCTGAGCAATTCCGATTTCGACGGCTCCGGCCGCAACGACGGCTGCGTCGCCGCCCCACGCAAATCCGGCAGATTCGCCATCTCAAAATTCAAATCCCCTTTGCAGAGCATCGCCTGCGCCTTGAGCTGCTGCTGCTGATCCCCCGACTTGTCCAAGGCGTCATCCGCCAGGCGGATTCCGTCCGAATACCATAGCTGCCGCTGCTGCGCCACCGCCGCTTCTTCCCCCGGACCGGCCACCAGGAGTCGCTCCAGTCGGCCCAGACTTTGTTCCGCTTCGCTCAGGCTCTGCTGCGCGATCGCCATCTTTTCCTGCCCTTGGTTGATCCGATAGCGAATCCACACCGCTACCAGGGCCAGCAGGATCAAGCCCAGCATGATGCGCGTCCCGTATTTCCGCCAGATTTCCGGAATCCCCCACAGCATCATGGCCAGCGCGTTTTGCTTCAGCTCGTGCCGCCGTTGCGTCTTCATGGGAGCGGGAAGTTTAAACAGCGCCCACCAACAAAGCAATCGGGAACCTCGTCTTGCAGACGACCTTCCCTACACCAGCGCATCCTCGCTGGAGCCCATGAACCGGGCAAACCAGGCGTTGCGATCGACCAGCTCGCGCACAGGTCCGTGGTCCGCGACCCGTCCGTTTTCGATCAGGTACACCATCTCCGCCTGGCCGATCAGGCTGGGCCGGTGACTGGTCAGCACGGTGGTTCGCCCGGCCATGAGCCGGTCCAGGGCCGCCACGATCGTCGCCTCGGCATCCGGCTCGACGCTGCTGGTCGGCTCGTCCAGCAGCAGCACCGATGGATTGGCCAGAAAGGCGCGGGCGATGCTGATGCGTTGCCTTTGCCCGCCGCTGAGCCGCACCCCGCGCTCGCCCACCTTGGTGTTGTAGCCGGCGGGGAGTTTTTCAATGAACTCGTGCGCGTTGGCCGCACTTGCCGCCGCCACCACCTGCTCCATCGTCGCCTCGCCGTGCCCGTAGCGGATGTTGTCCAGCAGGCTGTCGTTGAACAAGAACGTTTCCTGCTGCACCAGGGCGAAATGCCGCCGCAGACTGTCGCGCTGGATGGTGCGGATGTCGCGCCCGTCCAGCAGCACCTGGCCCTCGGCGGGGTCGTAAAACCGCAGCAAAAGATGCAGGATCGTGCTCTTGCCCGAGCCGCTGGGCCCGCACAGCGCCACGCTCTGGCCCGGCTCGATGCGCAGGCTCAGATCGTGCAGCGTGATCGGCTGCGGTTGGCCCGGCACCTCCGCCGGATAACCGAACGTCACGTTGCGAAACTGCATCGCCCCGCGCACCGTGTCCACGGCGGCGGCGTCCGGCGCATCGGGCAACTCCTCCGGCGCATCCAGCACCTCGAAGACGCGTTTGCCCGACGCCCGCGCCCGCTGCACCAGGTCGTTGACCCGCGCCAGCGTCTGCACCGGCCCGAACAGCCGCCACCAGTACGCGCGGAACATCAGCAGCGTCCCCACCGTGAACCGCCCCCCCGGATGCCGCAGCAAGATATACCCGCCCATCCCGATCATGAACACGTTGCTGAAAAACCCGATCGAGTAGGAAAACGGAAAGAACAAATTCCGCGCCGTGATCGCCTTGAGCTGCTGGCGGTAGTACGCCCAGGTGGCCTGCTCGAAGCGCTGGGCTTCCTGCTTCTCGCGGCCGAAGATCTTGATCACCGTGATGCCGGAGAGATTCTCCTGCAACCGCGTGGTCACGTCGCCGGCACGCTCGCGCACCGCCGTGTAGATCGGCTTCACCCTCGCGTTGAAGTAGTGCAGCAGGAAAAAGACCACCAAGAGCGGCGCCAGCGACGTGCCCGCCACCGGCAGGCTCTTGTAGAGCACGATCCCCACCGTCGCCAGCCACAGCACCGTGTCGCCGATGATCAGGTCGATCGAGTTGACCACGAAATTCTGCAGCTCATCCACGTCTCCCATCGCCCGGCTGATCAAATCGCCGCTGCGCTGCCGCTGCAAGTACCCCAGGCTCTGCGTCTGCAACTTGTGGTACACCCGATTGCGCATCACGTAGACGAACTTCTGCGCCACGCGCTGCAAGATCACCGTGCTGAGCGTGCTGGCCACGAGGCTTACGCCGTAGACGCCCATCAGCCACGCCAGCGCCGACAGCAGAAGCGCGAACGAATCGCCGATCCGGCCGTGCAGCGAAACCAAAAATCCTAGCCCGCTGGGCCGGCTGATGTTCTTGAGGATCAGATCATCCGTGACGTATTGCCAGATGAACGCCGGAAATAATTCCCCGGGCATCGACACCAGCAGCAACGCCAGCGCCACGGCGATCCATCCCCATTGTGGGCGCAGCATCCACAAAAGCCGGCGGAACACGCCCGTTGCAACGCTGCTGTCCGACATAGCGGATTATTCTATGCTGGCCTTCGCCAAGGCGTCTGAACAGCAGCAAACCCGCCTCGGATGCCGACATTACGTTAGATGAGCACCACTGCAACGCCTTCTTCCACCGGCCGCCTGGGGTTCGCCCTGTTGTTGGGACTCCTCGCCCTGGCCGCGGGCGGCAAGGCCATCCTGGCCGATACCCTGGACCCGGATTGCTTCTGGCATCTCCGCGTTGCCGACCAGATCGCCAAAGCCGGCTGGCCCAGGCCGCTGGTCGATGATCTGTCCTTTGAATCCAGCAAGCAGCCGTGGACGCCCTATTCCTGGCTGGCCGAGTTGGGCATGAAGCGCTTATGGGATGCCGGCGGCTACCGCGCCGCCGTCGCCGTCCAGGCCCTGATGCAAGCCGCTTTCATCATCATGCTGGGCCTTGGGGCGGTGGAAGCGTCGCGGGCAATCGCCGGCACGCCGCGCTATCTCGCCTCCGCCCTGGCCGCCGCCGCCGGAGGTCTTCTTTCTCTGGCTTACCTAAGCTTCCGTCCCGTCACCGCCGACTTGGTGCTGATGAGCCTCATCGCTTGGCTGCTGTTGCGCGATCGGCGCATGAACCAAAATTCCGTGGCGGTTTGGCTCGTTCCCCTCCTGACACTCTTCGCGGCCAACGTTCACTTTATCGCTCTGCTGGTGCCGCTGTGGACGGCCTCGCTGCTCGTCGGCGACGCGATCGAGTTACGCCCGCTGCGCCGCGGGCTGCTGTTGACGGCCCTGACTGCCGCCGCCTCCCTGGCGACGCCCATGCCGTTCAGCACACTGCGCACCGTTGCCGGCTATGCGTTTCACGACGTGATGGTTCGCTCCCACGTGATCGCGGAAATGCAGCCGTTTTACCGCGACATCATGGGCCATGTGTCGGCCGCCATCGTCACCATCATCAGTGTTTGCGTGATCGTCCGCTGGTTCGCCGCCTGGCGCGGTAAAGGCCAAATCCCCCTGCCCCTGGGTGAACTCATCTGGCTCGCCGGAAGCGCCGTTCTTTTATTCGCGGTAGGGCGGATGTCCCCGGTCTTCGCCTTGATCGGCTGCCCGCTGCTCGCCGCCACCATGCCCAATCTTTCCGACCGCACGCTGACTCGCCCCGCCATCGTGATCGCCCTGGCCGCCGTTTTGGTCATCGGAATTTGCAAACTGGTTCTTGCCTTTCCGGCCTCGTCAACGCCCCTGTCCGTCTGGCTGAACCGCAACCTGCCTTTCTATCCCTGCGCCGCCGCCGATTACGTCGATCAGCACGTCAGCCCCGCCTCGCACCGCATCATCTGCGAGTTCTCCTGGGGCGGCTATCTCGAATGGCGCCTGGGCGATCGCTTTCAGATGATGATGGACGGTCGCACTCAGGTCTTTCCCGCCCAATTCTGGCAGTTGCTTTTCTTAGGCTCGGCCCAGGATCGCCGGCGCATGGTGCAGGATGCCCGCGCCGACGCCGCCATCGTGCCCGCCCAGCGCAGCGCGTTCCTTGCCACGCTTCTCGATTTAAATTGGAAAACGGTTTACGAGGACGCCTGTGCCAAAGTGCTCATTCCCCCGCCGGCCCGATGAATCCCGGCTGCTTGAGCTACGTCGACATCGTCGCGGCGTACTGGGCGATGTACTGCGGCACCGGGTAGTGCTTCATCAAAAACTCGCGAAGCTGCGCTCGCTCGGCGATCAGGAAATACACCGGCTCGTCCAGTTTCCGGCAGGTGAAGTTCACCGCACGCACCAGGTCCTTGGCGCTGGTGGCCATGTTCAGATTCTCTTGCAGGCGGTTGATCGGCAGCAGATGGAATTGCCACGCCTGCCGCCGGTTGAGGGTCCGCAGGCATTCCGTGTCGATCTCCTGTTGTTCCAGGTCGACCACCCCCGTCAGGCGCACGTACTGCTCCACCCACGCGTCCTCCACCGCCTTGGGGTCGATCCCGTACAGGCGCTCCGCCAGGTCGCCGAAGGGGCGGTGCGACATCTTCTGAATCTTCAGAATGTGGTTGACCTGCGTCTTGGTCAGCACGCCCTGTTCGACCAGCAGTTGTCCGATTTGAATGCCTGGCACGGCAGTCTCCTGATTGGTTGGTCGGCCAATACCGGCCGTCTCACGCTGTATCGGTCCAAAGGGCGCGCGGCTCAAGCTGTAAGCAAGAAAACGTCCGGGAAAACACGGGCCATGGAACTTGATTGACGCGTCTTTCGGGCCGATCTGATAAGGGGCACTCTGGCCGCTGCCTGCGCCTCATGCCCCCTTTTCCCACAGCGCCACCGCCGTCTGGACGTTCTGCTCCATCGGGTTTTCCCCATTCAGCCAGTGCACGTCCGGGAATCGCTTGAACCATTTCATTTGCCGGCGGGCAAGCTGCCGCGTGGCGATCTTGATTTGCTCCACCGCCTCCTCGAGGCTGACCAGACCCTGGACGTGGTCGATCAACTGCCGATACCCCGTCGCCTCGCCCGCGGTTTTTGAGAATTTGTATTTCTGCAGCAACTGACGCACTTCCTCCACCCAACCGGCGGCGATCATGTCCTTGACGCGCGCGTTGATCCGGCGGCTCAGCGCCTCCCGGTCCCACGCCAGGCCGATCCACACCGCCCGATGCCGCGGCGGCTGATCGCTTTCCCATTGCCGCTGCAGCGAGCTGATCGGCTGGCCGGTCAATTCGTACACTTCCAGGGCGCGAATCAGCCGCTTGCGGTCGGAGGGATTGATTCGCTGGGCCGACGCCGGGTCCGCCTCACGCAGCTTCTGGTGCAACTGCTCGCCGCTCAGGTGCCGCAGACGCAGGCGGATCGATTCATCCGCCGGCGGACCGTCGAACAATCCCTTGAACAGCCCCTGGTAATACAGCGGCGTTCCACCCGTGGCGATCAGCCGCACGCCGCGCTGATGCGCATCGGCGATCACGCGGTCGGCCAGCTCCACGAAACGCGCCACGTTGAACGATTCATCCGGCCGCACCCAGTCCAGCAGGTGGTGGCGGATCTCGTGCCGCTGGGCCAGCGACGCCTTGGCCGTGCCGATATCCATCTCTTGATATACCTGCATCGAATCGACGCTGAGGATTTCCGCCCCGCATTGTCTGGCTACGGTCGTAGCCAGTGCGCTCTTGCCCGACGCAGTGGGTCCCAGGATCACCAGCAATGGCATAGGGGCTGTCATTTTTTACAACGCCTGCCGTTTTTGCGGCTCGCCCGGGGGCCGCTCTTTGGCGGAACTATTGTAACCCCATGATTGACAATCAGGTGTGTCGCCCCGCCGCCTGGCACGGGCTTTGTATCCCGCAAAACGGTGAATTGTAATGGAGGTTCTTATGGCATTGCCCACAATCGTTCGTCGTAACGTTGACCCGTTGGAGCTGGCTCAACGCGAGTTTGACAACATGCTGGGCCGATTCTTCGGCGCCAGGGCATTTGAAGGCGGCACTGGCCTAGCCCCCTGGGGCGTCGACGTCCGCGAGGATGCCGACCACATCTACGTCGAAGCCGAACTGCCCGGCTTCAAGAAGGAAGAGGTCGACATCAACCTGGAAAACCAGACCCTGACCATCTCCGCCCAGCACAAGAGCGAGACGGAGGAAAAATCCCCCAGCAAGGGCGAATGGCTTCTGCGCGAGCGGCATTACAGCCGCTTCCAGAGGAGCTTTACGCTTCCGCCCACGGTGGATCCCCAGAGCGTCCAGGCCAAGCTGCACGACGGGCTGCTGACGGTCACGCTGAACAAGCGCGAAGAGAGCAAGCCGCGGCGGATTACGGTCTCCTAACTGTTGGATTGACGCTCATCTTCGTGACGGTGGCGGGCCGCGCGGCACGTTGCGCGCGGCCCGCCTTTTCGTCCATCCCGTTGGCTTCCAAGTTCTGCAGCGCGATCTGCGCGTTGCGCTTGAGCATCGGCAGCTTTGCCCGCTTCATCGCGCTGCCGCGCAGATGGCGGCGGTAATCCTGCTGGGTCCAATTCAGCAGTTCGCGCGCATCCACTGTTCCCGTGGCAAAGCGCGGCTGAAGCTCCGAACCGCCGGCCGCCGGCGCCTCACGGTTCCAGGGACAAACCTCCTGGCAGATGTCGCATCCGTAAATCCACGCGCCGAACTTTTCCGCCAGCTCCGGATCGATCGCTCCGCGATGCTCGATGCTCAGGTACGAGATGCACCGCCGCGCGTCCAGGCGATACGGTTCGGTGATGGCCTGCGTCGGGCAGGCGTCGATGCAGCGCCGGCAGCTTCCGCAGCGGTCCACCGCCGCCTCGTCCGCCGGCAACGCCAGCGTCGTCACGATCTCGCCCAGGAACAGCCACGAGCCGATCTGTTCATTGATGACGCAGCAATTTTTCCCCAGCCATCCGATCCCCGCCCGCGCGGCCAGCTCCTTCTCCATCACCGGCGCCGTGTCGGTGCAGAAGCGCGTTTGCGCCGCCGGCGCCGCTTCCCTCAGCCAATCCGCCAGCGCGTGCAGCCGTCTCTTGAGCCAATCGTGGTAGTCTTCCCCCAGCGCATAGCGCGCGATCCGCCCGTGATGCGAAGCTTCCTGCGCTGCCGGTTCTTGCAGTGGCACGTGATAATTGACCGCCGCGCAGATGACGCTAACCGCCCCGGGCAGATAAGCCGCCGGATCCGTCCGCTGCTGGAGCCGTTGGCCGAGGTACTTCATCTCTCCCGCCTGTCCGCCGTCGAGCCAGCGCCGAAAGTAATCGCGGTATAGCGACGCCGTCGCCGGCGCGATGCCGATGCGATCGAACCCCAGTTCCCTGGCCCGGGTCTTCAGTCGTGCCAGCAGTTGCATTTGATCGATGGTATTGGTGGAACAAGACATGCCGGCCGCCGCTTGTTGATAGCCGCGGGCGGCAGCCCGCGGACAGGATCAAAACGCGCTCACAACCCCCGATTATACCGCTGCTTTTGTCTCTTTCTTGACACCTCTATCGGCTATTCTTAAGATCGCGCCGGTTGATGTCTCACCTGGGCTATGGGTCTGTTTGCCTTGGCCTTGTCATCGCCGCGGAGTGAGCGGAGTGATGCGCTTTAGGTTCCGCCTGTTGGACATCCTTGCCTACAGAAAAATTTCGGAGGCCGTGATGCGGTTATCCCGAATCGTTCCTTTATTGATCGTCGTCTCTTGCCTGACCTTCGCCCCCCTGGGGGTTGCTCTGGCCGATGACGCGACGCCCACAACTCAGTCGTCCTTGGTCGATCAGGTCGACACTTTCTGGCACTACGGGAAGATCGCCCGCTACGATCTGGCCGCCGACGCCGCCAGCAAGCTGCTTTCCGCCGATCCGCGCGCCCTGCTCGAAGCTTTTGAAGCCGTCACCGCCCGCCGCGGCGACAACATGGATCAATGGCTGCTCCGCTGGCGCACCATGCCCGTGCCGTCGGAGGCCTCGGTCAAGGGCGACTCCCTGGCCGCCGCCCGCCGCGACGCGATTCAGAAGATGCGCGCCGCCGCCGACAAGCTCTCCGGGCGCATCAACCTGGGTTACGCCACGCGCCGCGGCGATCCCGATTTCATCCGCAACACCATCATCGCCATGAGTCAGGGCTCGCGGGGATACGACAACAATCTGCCGCGCCTGGCCAACAGCGGCGAACTCGCCGTCAAAGTTCTTGTGGACATTCTGCGCTCCGCCGACGACCGCCCATACCACGCCACCGCACGCCGCGCCCTCCGCGACCTGGGCCGAAAGGCGATCAATCCCCTTCTGGCCGCCACCGAAATGAAAGACAACGACACCCTGCTGGACGTGATCAGCGCCTTGGGCGACATCGGCTACGAGCCGTGCGTGCCGTACCTGGCCCGCTTGGCCACCTCGCCGGCCGCGCCCCAAGGCGTCCGCGTCGCCGCTCGCCGCGCCCTGGTCCACCTGGGCATCACCGACACCGCCGCCCTCGATCCCGCCCAGCAGTTCTTCGACCTGGCCGAAAAATTCTATTACAACAAATCCTCCGTCACGCCTTCGGGAGACGCCACCGCCTACGTCTGGTATTGGACCGACAACATGGGCCTCACCAAGCTGGACGTGCCCACGCCGATCTTCGGCGACGTCATGACCATGCGCTGCGCCGAGTACGCCCTGAAGCTCAATCCCTCTAGCGCCGCCGCCGTTGCTCTTTGGCTGGCGGCCAACACCAAACGCGAGGCCGAACTGCCCGAGGGCAGCTCCGATCCCACCCACGCCGGCCTCCCCGACGCCCATTACTACAACGTCTCGGCCGGTGTGAAATACCTCAACGACGCTCTCACCCGCGCCCTGCAGGACCGCAACACCCCCGTCGCCTTCCGACTTACCGCCTCGCTCCAGGACATCATCGGCCAAAGCAACATGTCCGCCGGCGGCAGCGAGCCGCTCTTCAAGGCCCTGTATTACCCCAATCGCCAGGTGCGCTACCAGGCGGCGTTTGCCCTGGCCGAGTCGCTGCCCACCCGATCCTTCTCCGGCAGCGACCGCGTCGTGCCGCTTCTGGCCTCTGCCTTGAGCCAAAGCACCACCCTCAACGTCCTGGCCGTCGCCCCCGCCGATCAGGTCGCCGCCTTGCGCCAGGCCGCGGAAACCGCCGGCTGCACCGTCGTCGCCGCCGGCGATCCCACGCAGGCCGCCAACGCCGCCATGGCCTTGCCCTACGTCGATCTCATCATCATCTTCGAAGACAGCGACGTCGGCCGCATGGTCGCTCTCCAGCAGACCACCACGCACCTCCAGAGCGCTCCGCTTCTGGTTCTGACGCGCAGCGACGCCAGCCCCTACGCCGTCCGCAGCGCCACCGATCCCCTGATGAGCGCGGTGCTGATGCCGCCGGGCCAGAACCTGGCCGCCACGCTCAAGATCGAAATCCCGCGCGCCCTGGAGCACGCCGGCACGCCCCTCATGACCGAGCAGCAGGCCGCCGACTATGCCCGCCGCGCCGCCCGCTTGCTGTCCGATCTGGCCATCAGTCGCAACCCGGTGTTGGATTTAGCCCCCGCGCAGAGCCGCGTCCTGGCGGCTCTGAACGACGGCCGTCCGGAAATCGCCCAGGCCGCAGGAAACGTCCTGGCCATGCTCGATTCTCAGCCCGCCCAAACCGGCCTGGCCACCAAGGCCCTGGACGCGCAGACTGCCGCCCCCGTCCGCGTCAGCCTTTTCAAGAGCCTGGTCGTCAGCGCCAAGTTCTTCGGCAATCGCCTGGGCCCGGACAAGATCGCGCAGATTGAGCAGACCGTTGCCGGCGAGAAGGACCCCGCCATCCGCTCTGCCGCCGCCGAGGCGCGCGGCGCCCTCAATCTCCCCGCCGATCAGGCCCGCGCCCTGATCCTGGCCCAATCCAAGATGTGAGGAATTTGCCCGGCCCGCCGACTTCAGTCGGCGGGTTTCCCCCGCTCCACGCATTCGCGCACACGCTTTTCCAGCAAATCCACGATCAGATCATCCATCCCCAGCGTGGGCGTGACGTGATATCGCGTCCCCGGAAACTTCTTTGCCGCCTCGCTTGTCAGTCGTGGGATGTCCTCTGTCCAGTGTTTTCCCGGCCCCAGGAAATACGGGCAGACGATGATAAGCGAAGCCCCGCGCTCTACGCACCGCCCGTACGCCGTCGCGATCGTCGGCTCGGCCAATTCCATGTGCGCCGGCTCCACGATCTTCCAGCGGTCGGCAAACCGACGGGCGAACAGCTCGGCCACCTCCTCCAGCAGGCGGTTGCTCTCTTCCCGCCGCGAGCCGTGATCCACGATGATGATCCCGATCGCCGTCTCCACGTTCGTCTCTATCCTTTCCGCGCCGCCGGCTTCAGGTCAATGCTCAACGTCCCAGAATATCTAAGGACGCCATGTTCCCAATGCCGATGTATGAGCCAGATTACTCTATGAAAAAGGCCGCCGTAGAGAAACTGCGCAGGTCCATCGCCCGGCTGAGGCGGCCCTCGTTGCGGCTGGACGTCGCCGATCTCCTGGGCCGCAAGCCCATCAGCCTGGACACCCCGCAGCTTCAGCGCTTCCTGGCCGGCAAGCACGTCCTGGTCAGCGGGGCTGGCGGCAGCATCGGCTCCGAAATCTGCCGCCAGGCCATGCGCTTTTGCCCACGCCGCCTGATCCTCCTGGAACAAGCCGAAAACAACCTCTTCGAGATCGACCGCGAGCTCCGCCAGCGCTGGGTAGGCGCGGACATCGTCCCCGCCCTGGCCGATGTCGCCGATGCCGCCCGCGTCGAAGCCGTCTTTGCCCAGCATCAGCCGCAGGTGATCTTCCACTGCGCCGCCCACAAACACGTGCCCATGATGGAACTGAATCCCGGCGAGGCGATCAAGAACAACGTCTTTGGCACCAAAGTCATCGCCGATGCCGCCCTGTCTGCCGGCGCCGCCGCCTTCGTCATGGTCAGCACCGACAAGGCCGTCAATCCCACCAGCGTCATGGGCGCCGCCAAGCGCTGCGCCGAGCTCTACATCCAATCCCTCAACGCCCGCGATAGTGCCGATGCCCCGCGTTTCGTCGCCGTGCGTTTCGGCAACGTGTTAGGCAGCAGCGGCAGCGTCGTCCCCATTTTCGCCAAGCAGATCGACTCCGGCGGCCCCGTGACGGTCACCCACCCGGAAATGCAGCGTTACTTCATGACCATTCCCGAGGCCAGCCAACTGGTCATGCAAGCCGGCGCCATCGGCCAAGGCGGCGAAATCTTCATTCTCGACATGGGCCAGCCGATCAAGATTCTCAAGCTCGCCCGCGAGATGATCCGTCGTCGCGGCCTTATTCCCGGCAGAGACATCGCCATCGAATTCACCGGCATTCGCCCCGGCGAAAAGCTCTACGAAGAGCTCGCCTGCGCCAGCGAAAAGACCCGTCCGACGACCCACCCCAAGATCCGCGTCTGGCAGCTCCCCCGCGCAACGCCCGAGCAGGTCGATCAGATGCTGCAAACGCTCACCGCCGTGATCAATTCCGCCCGCCCCCAGGTCGTGGCCGCGCTACAGCAATGCGTCCCCGAATACCAGCCCACTCCCGCCGTGGAGTCTGCCCCCGCGATGCGCCTCGTCGCGGACGCGGCCTGACTGACAGATAGTCCGCTGACGTGGCCCAGAACATACCCAGCGGGTGTAGAATGCCGCTGGGCAACAGTTGGCCAGTGCGGGCAACAAGTCGGAAGAGCGATGGCCTGTGATCTTTTCATCAGCTACCACTCGCCAGACCTGAAGCTGGCCGAGGAATTGCATCGCCAGCTTTTGGCCGGCGGTTTTCGGCCCGATCAAATCTGGTTCGACAAAATCCGCCTCAAGCCGGGCTACAACTGGTACGAGCACATTAAAGATGCTGCCGATGCCGCGCGAATCATCCTGCCGGTCCTCACTCCACGATGGCAGCTTTCCAACTGGACCAAGTTTGAAACGTACTGCGGCGAAGTCGTCATCCCCCTTATTTTTCAAGGTTCCTGGCCCGACATTTCCACACCGCCGCTGCAGAGGTTTCATTACCTCGCCGTCGATCTCTCTAAGCCCGATGCTTCCGCTTGGCGGCGTCTGATCGATGCGATCCGTGAACACCTGGCAAACCCCGCTCCCCAAAAACCGGCGAGCCTCGCATACGTTCGCTACCAGCACAACCCGTACTTTGTCGGCCGCGAAAAGGAGATGCTGGCGATCCATGAAACCCTGCACCAATCCCCCACGGCCGCCCTAACGCAGGGCAAGGTCCAAGCCGTCGCCGCGCTGGGCGGCGTCGGTAAATCCACACTCGCGCGAGAATATGTCGAGCAGTTCTGGCGCTGCTACCGGCAAATCTTCTGGGTCGATTGCCGTGTAGGCGTGACCACCGGTTTGGCTGGGATCTGTGACGCAATGTTCCCCGACCTCCCCCAGGGGCTTCAGGAACGGCAAAAGGCCCAAACGGCTCTGCGCGAGCTGAACGGCGATGAGCCTCGGCTTTTGGTCCTCGACAACGCCGAGGATGAGCAATCCATCCAAGAGTGGATTCCCAACGCCGGCGGCTGCCGCACCATCATAACTTCGCGTTACTCGAACTGGTCACCCGGAATCGTGAAATTGGAAATGTACGTGTTTGACCCTGAGCCGGCCCGCGAGTTCCTCATCAAACGCACCGGACGAAAGGCCGAAGGTGATGAACTAATTGCCTGTGACGCGCTGGCCAAGGAACTGGGCTATCTGCCCCTGGCCCTGGAGCAGGCGGCCGCTTACATGCTGAAAAACCAGCAATATTCCTTCAGCGATTACCTTGCCCTATACCGTCGGACGGCGGCTGAACTGTTGAAAGAAAAAGTCCTAGGTTCGACCGAGTATCCAGACTCCGTGGCGACGACTTGGAAGCTGACGATCGAAAGGCTTACCGCCCCCGCTCGGGTCGTATTGCGACTAGCCAGCTTCTTAGCCGATACGCCCATTCCGCTTGGCCTATTCCGCCAGGACGTGGCCAAGATCAAGCAAGCCGCCGCACAATTCCCCGTCTCTTCACCGACTCGTGATTCCTCCGATCCTGAGCTATTCGTCAATTCCATCGCCGCCGACCTGCAAGCCTATTCCATGGCGCGATACGTCGATGGGTCCCTCCAATTCCACAACCTGGTTCAAAAGGTCGAGCTGCACAATATTCCGCTCGACCAGCGAGATGATTCTCAGAAACTCATCTGGAGCCTGTTCATCGCCTTTGCCCCGACCCCGGCCCACGAATTCGCCAACTGGCCGGCCTGGGCGGTGTTGGTGCCGCACGCGCAACAATTGGTGAACCATCCTCCGCTGGATTCCCCATCAACCGCATGGGCCCTTAGTGCGATGGCAAGCTATCTGCAAGAAGCCAGGGCCGCCTATTCCCAAGCCGAGCCGATGTATCGGCGGGCGCTGGAGATCGCCGAGAAAAGGTTCGGCAAGGATCATGCCAAGGTCGCCCCAGTCCTCACGAACCTGGCCCAACTGCTCCAGGCCACCAATCGCCTGAGTGAGGCCGAGCCGATGATGCGGTGGGCGCTGAAGATCGGCGAGAAAAGCTTCGGCAAGGATCATCCCCACGTCGCTACCCGCCTTAACAACCTGGCCGCTTTACTCCAGGACACCAACCGCCTGAGCGAGGCCGAGCCGATGATGCGGCGCGCGTTGCAGATCGACGAGAAAAGTTTCGGCAAGGATCATCCCGAAGTCGCCACAGACCTCAACAACTTGGCCGCTTTGCTCCAGGCCACTAACCGCCTGTCAGAGGCCGAGCCGATGATGCGGCGGGCACTGGAGATCGACGAGAAAAGCTTCGGCAAGGATCATCCCACGGTCGCCACCCGCCTTAACAACCTTGCCCAATTGCTCAAGGCCACGAACTGCCTGACCGAGGCCGAGCCGATGATGCGACGGGCGTTGGAGATCGACGAGAAGAGCTTCGGCAAGGATCATCCCAAGCTCGCCGTCCGCCTCAACAACCTGGCCCTATTGCTGCAGGCCACGAACCGCCTGACCGAGGCCGAGCCGATGATGCGGCGGGCACTGGAGATCGACGAGAAAAGCTTCGGCAAGGATCATCCCAACGTCGCCATGGACCTCAACAACCTCGCCGGTTTGTTCCGGGCCACCAACCACCTGACCGAGGCCGAGCCGTTGATGCGGCGGGCGATGGAGATCGACGAGAAAAGCTTCGGCAAGGATCATCCCAACGTCGCCATCCGCCTCAACAACTTGGCCCAATTGCTCCAGGACACCAACCACCTGACCGAGGCCGAGCCGCTCATGCGTCGGCACTTGGAGATTTTCCTCGAGTTCGCCGTCGCCACGGGCCACGAGCACCCGCACCTGCGCGAGGCCCTCGGCAACTACGCGCTCTTACTGAAAGAAATGGGCCGGAACGACCAACAGGTTCAGGCCCAACTCAATGCCGTGACCGAGCCCTATGGCATCCAAATCGCCCGCAGTTCATAGCGCGGGCAGTCGCGCCGCATGTCACGGCAACCGACCGGCGGATTGACGCTTTTGCTTACGTGCTTTACGGTCTTAGCGAGGATGAAATCCGGCTTGTGGAGGAGGCGATGGGATGACGGTTCCGAACGCAAATCTGGCGAAAGTGGACCGGGAGAAAATCGTGGAATACCTCCTGAATCCATCGCATCCGGACAACGGCGGTAAAGCAAAATTCTTTGCAGCTGCGGGATTTACACGCCAGCATTGGGAAGTCCTGGCGGCAGCCCTCTGTAAAATGGTGTTGAACGCATCCGTGTCGCGCAGCATAGAATCTTCGCATGGATCGAAGTATCTTGTGGACGGTGAGCTGGTAACACCTGATGGCCAGACAGTCGGTGTGCGAACGGTCTGGATCGTCGAGCGGGGAGCGCAGGCTCCGCGTCTGATTACCGCGTATCCGGCGCCAAAGTGAGAGCGGCCATGATTAAGGAACATGAACGGGTGGTATTGACGCGGGACGTACCTGCCGAGGGGCTGCAAGCGGGGGATGTGGGCACCGTGGTGCACGTTTACGGGGACGGTCTCGGCTGCGAGGTTGAGTTCCTGACCCTGGAAGGCCGCACAGCCGCTGTAGTGACGTTGGACCTTAACCAAGTGCGTCAGGTCAGCCCCCGGGAAATTACCCACGCCCGAGAACTTGCCGCCCGTTGAGCTGTGTCCCCCAACCTCTACGTCAAGACCGCGTAGGAGGCTGGCATGGCAACCAAGCTTAAACTGCATGAAACGGTCGCGTTGCTCAAGGACCTGCCGCGGGAGGGGCTTCGCCGCGGGCAGGTGGGGACCGTCGTCGCGATTTACAAATCGGGGCGTTGCGAAGTCGAGTTTGCCGATTCACAGGGACGAACCTTTGCCTTGGCGACGCTTGCGCCTACTCAACTGCTGCGCCTTGCATACGACCGCACGTCCCGGCGCGGCAGGACCAAATTGGTGGCATAGGCGCCGCACGCAAGCCCCTCACCCCGACCTCTCCCCGGCGTACCGGGGAGAGGGGCCAGAGCAGCGAAACATCGCAAAAATTATCGGACGCCAACCAAACTCGCTCCTATCACGTTGCAGAGAACTCGCCGCCTCGGCCGATAAATGGACCGAGGTGCGCCCGTGTTTCAGCAGCTCTTGAAGATACTGTCGCATGAGTTGGATTCGACCGCGCTGGTCATGGTGATCGCCGCCGGGGTGGCCGGCCTGATTCTTTGGCTGGTCGGGGCGCGGTACAGCCGGCCGATCCTCACCCTGGTCGGCGTGGCCTTTGGCACGGTTTTCGGGCTGAAACTGCCGCAATGGTACGGCTGGCACATCGAGCCCATGGCCACGGCCGTGGCCCTTTCCCTGCTTCTAGGACTCACCGCCTACGGCCTGCATCGGTTATGGGTGGGGGCCTATCTGGGCGTCGCCTGGGTCGCCTGGGTGACGTTCGCGGCCTGGGTGATGATTGCTGGGGCCGCTCATTGGCAATGGCCGGCGTACGATCTGAGCCAGCCGTTGCCCCAGTATTTATTGGACCTCTACAAGAGCGTGCCGGATCAGATGCACAAGTGGCTCCCGTACTTGGCCGGCACGGCGGCGGTCAGCGGCTTGGCCCTGGCGATTCTCTTTCCGCGCTTGGGCGCGCTTCTGCTCTGGAGCACGGTCGGATTCTCCATGCTTTTCTTGAGCGGCTTGATGCTCCTGAGGCGATGGGATCCATCTCTGCTGCAGCGTCTGCCCGACAAGTTCCGGTATCAAGCGGCGATCGTCGGCGGGGCGATTGTCGTCGGCGCTTTGGTGCAATGGTGGACGGCGGCCCGTTCCGGCCCCAAATCGCATGAAGAGCACGAATCCCCCGCCCAGCCAACCGAACTGAGCGCGAGGACCTGACCATGTTGTTACCCATCCTGGCCGAAGCTTCCGACAAAGCCACCTGGTCGTTCCAATGGCCGCAGCAGAACGAGCTGCTTACCTGGTGTCAGAACATGATGCCCGGCACGGCGATGCTGCTGATCGTTCTCGGGATCATCTACCTGCTGTTTGGTTACAAGATCATCAAGGTGTTGGTGATCCTCAACGCATTGGTGTTGGGCGCCGCGGTCGGCGCTGTCATCGGGCACAAAGGCGAAGCGGCCATCGCCTGCGCGATCATCGGCGCGTTTGCCGCGGCCGCCATTGCCTGGCCCGCCATGAAATACGCCGTCGCCCTGATGGGCGGTCTCGTCGGCGCGATGCTGGGCGGCATCATCTGGCACGCCGCCGCCCTGGAACCCAACCTCGCCTGGGCCGGCGCCCTGGTGGGTTTGGTCGGCTTCGGACTGCTTTCCTTCATCCTCTTCCGCGGCAGCGTCATGATGTACACCAGCCTCCAAGGCGCTGTGATGCTGGTCTTTGGCGTTCTGGGTTTGATGTACAAGTACCAGGACATCGCTCCGAAACTGAACAGTCACCTTCGCGTCGAGCCATTTTTGCTTCCCGCGGCCGTTTTTCTCCCGGCGATGATCGGGCTGATCTTCCAGCAGCATCAGACCTCCCCCGGCGGCGGCGGCGCCGGTGGCGGCGGCCACGGCGGCGGCGGCAAGAAATAGCTGCTCTCCTCTCCTGCCAAAACTGCACCTGATTTTCCCACGCGGCCACATTTGGCACCTTGCCCGCCCGGCGGCCAATCCATAAGCTTTTGATATTCAATGAGCTGCATTGATGCCTCCGCGCCGGCCGTTGGCCCCGCGTTTGCATTTGTCTTCTACTCCAATGCGCTTCGACAAATTCACCATCAAGGCCCAGGAGGCCGTGGCTAAGGCTCAGCAGAGTGCCGAGCAGTCCAACCACGCCGAGATCACCCCTCTGCATCTGCTCGGCTCGCTGCTGGCGGAAACGGATGGCGTCTTCAAACCTCTCTTGCAGAAGCTGGGCGCCGATCCGGAGCGCCTCGGCGGCATCGTCCTCTCGGAATTGGACCGCCTGCCCAAGGCCACGGGTACGCAGACCGGCATCAGCCACGCTCTCAACGACGTTTTCAACCAGGCCCAGAAGGAAGCCGACCGTCTCAAGGACGAGTACATCTCCACCGAGCACCTGCTCCTGGCGTTGGCTCAGGTCAAGAGCGATGCCAAGGAGATTTTGTCCGTCAGCGGCGTGAAGCACGATTCGATCCTGGCCGCCCTCAAGGACGTTCGCGGCGGCCAGCGCGTCACCGATCAGAACCCGGAGGACAAGTACCAGGCCATCCAGCGCTACGGCCGCGATCTGGTGGAGATGGCCCGCCAGGGCAAGATCGACCCCGTCATCGGCCGCGACGAGGAAATCCGCCGCACCATGCAGGTGCTGGCTCGCCGCACCAAGAACAATCCCGTGCTGATCGGCGAGCCGGGCGTCGGCAAGACGGCCATCGTCGAGGGTCTGGCCATCCGCATGCTCAACGGCGACGTGCCCACCGTCCTGCAGAACAAGCGCATCATCGCCCTGGACATGGGCGCCCTCATCGCCGGCGCCAAATACCGTGGCGAATTTGAGGATCGCCTCAAGGCCGTTATCAAGGAAGTCACCCAAAGCGAGGGGCGGATCATCCTCTTCATTGACGAACTGCACACCGTTGTCGGCGCCGGCGCGGCCGAGGGCGCCATGGACGCCAGCAACCTGCTCAAGCCCGCCCTGGCCCGCGGCGAGCTGCGCACCATCGGCGCCACCACCCTGGACGAATACCAAAAGCACGTCGAGAAGGACGCCGCCCTGGAGCGCCGCTTCCAGCCGATCTACGTCGGCCAGCCCAGCGTCGAGGACACCATCGCGATTTTGCGCGGCCTCAAGCAGCGCTATGAAACGCATCACGGCGTGCGCATCACCGACAACGCCATCGTCTCCGCCGCCGTTCTGTCCGACCGTTACATCACCGACCGCTTTTTGCCGGACAAGGCGATCGACCTGATCGACGAAGCCGCCAGCCGCCTGCGCATCGAAAACGACTCGCTGCCGGCCGAGTTGGACGAAATTCGCCGCCGCATCATGCAGTTGCAGATCGAGCTGGAGGCCCTGCGCCGCGAAAAGGACCCCGCCTCCCAGCAGCAGCGCGAAAAAGCCGAAAAGGAATTGTCCGAGCTTCAGGAAAAGAACACGCAACTGACCGCCCGCTGGGAAAACGAGGTGGGCGCCATGCGGGCCATCAAATCCCTTCAGGAAAAGCTGGACCAGAAGCAGGTGGAGCTGGAGCAGGCCCAGCGCCAGGGCAACTGGGAAGCCGCGGCGCGAATCCAGTACGGCGAAATCCGCGAGCTGAATCGCCAGATCGAGCAGGCCAATCACCGCCTGCGCGAGCTGACCAAGACGGGCGCCGCGATGGTCAAGGACGAGGTGACGGCCGAGGAGATCGCCACCGTCGTCAGCCGCTGGACCGGCATCCCCGTCAGCCGCATGCTCGAAGGCGAACGCGAAAAACTCCTGCACATGGAGCAGCGCCTCAGCCAGCGCGTCATCGGCCAGGACGAAGCGGTCAAGGCGGTCTCGGACGCCGTCCGCCGCAACCGCGCCGGCCTGGGCGATCCGCATCGCCCCATCGGCTCATTTTTGTTCCTCGGCCCCACCGGCGTCGGCAAGACCGAGCTCTGCAAGGCCCTGGCGGAATTCCTGTTCGACGATGAGAACGCCATGGTGCGCATCGACATGAGCGAATTCATGGAGCAGCATTCCGTGGCTCGGCTGATCGGCGCCCCGCCGGGTTACATCGGCTACGAGGAAGGCGGCCGCCTGACCGAGGCCGTCCGCCGCCGTCCCTATTGCGTCGTGCTCTTCGACGAAATCGAAAAGGCCCACCGCGACGTGTTCAACGTGCTGCTTCAGGTGCTGGACGACGGCCGATTGACCGATGGCCAGGGCCGCACCGTCAATTTCAAGAACGCCGTCATCGTCATGACCAGCAACCTCGGCAGCGCCGAGATCGAGAAGCTGACCAGCCGCGACGCCGAGCAATGGGAGCTCGAAGCCGCCGTCCGCTCGCTCCTGAAGGATCATTTCCGACCCGAGTTCCTCAACCGCATCGACGAGACGATCCTGTTTCACTCGTTGGACAAGCAGCACATCGCCAAGATCGTGGACATTCAGATCGAGCACCTGCGCAAGCGCCTGGGCGGCCGCAATATCCAGTTGGTCCTGACCGATGCCGCGCGCAAGCTGCTGGCCGATGAGGGGTACGATCCGACGTACGGCGCCCGTCCGCTGAAGCGCGTGATTCAGCAGCGGATCGAGAATCCCGTGGCCGGCAAAATTCTGTCCGGCGAATTCGGCGATGGCGACACGGTCACCATCGACGCCGACCCCGCCAAGCGGGCGTTCAAGTTTGAGTTGGCGAAAACCTAAAAGTCCCAAACCGCAATGGCCCAATGACCGAACGTGGCCCATGTCATTGGGACTGCCGCAACTGCTTGAATAGGTCCGACAATTGTCGCGCCGTTCCCAGCGGACTTAGCGGATTTCTCCCGCGGAGAGCGGCGCCGCGGTCGTAGATGTAAAACACGCGATCCGGCTGCCGCTGCGCGTAGTATTCAACCAATTTCGCGTCCTGGGGCATGTACAGATCGTGGGCGCGAACGACCGGCGCGTCGTCCGGCCAGGCCGTATCGACGTTGTAAACCGGTTCCTGGTGAAACGAACAGATGCTCGGATCGAAACGAAACAGAACAACCGCGGGAGTGACCGGCAGGCGTTGCAGGTTTTCGTCGACTACTTTGAGTTCAGCAAACTCGACGAAGCCGGGGACGGCACGATCGTCGTCCCGGCAAACGTTGTGGATCGAGAGCCCGGCAAGGGTCAGAAGCAGGAAGACGCCCACGACCGGCCGAGCCCCAGACCAAGCCCATTCCACCGATTGGCATCCCATCAGAACACAGCAGGTCATGGCGGGCATGATGGCCACCAGGTAATGCGGCATAGCGATCGCATACACCGTGTACGCGGCGAGAAACAGAAGCATCGAGAGCACGATGACCACTCGACGCATCTCCCCTACTGAAAACAACGCCATCGGAAGCAGGATCGCGACGTAGGGCGTGGGTAACGTGTCGTGGACGAGCTTCCTTCCGCGCACGGTCCAGTTCGTGATCGCGCTTTTGAAATCGTGATCGAGGTAAAAGCCGGCGATCCAATTGAACCACTGCTGCTTTGCGGTTCGAGGCGACTTGATCAGGACTTTGTCTTCGAGTCGGCCAAAACCGATGGGAAAGCCGGGGTATTCTTTTTCAAACACGTACGCTGAAGGAGACATGGTCCACTTACCTGTGACACCGACGTTCTGTACGGCCTGCAGAGCCAAAAATGGTGACGCCCCCAGAATGATGCAGCCGGCCGTACTCAGCCACACGGCCGGTCGCTGCCGCAGCAGTTGGATGAACATGCCGATGCCGACGGCCGCGCAAAAGCAGACCGCATCGAGTGGACGTGTGATGGCGTACGACCCGGCGGCGACGCCGATCAACAACGCCCAGGCGGGCCGGGCGCTTTTCCGCCAGCGGAACCACGCCCAGAACAGGATCATCTGCCACAGCAGCGCCGGGGCCTCGGACAAGAGCATCAGTGCGGTGAAGCGGAAATAGGCCAGGCCCAGGAGGATCAGCACAGCCACCAGGCCGCGCACCGCCCCGAACAGTTCCGCGGTGACCAGGTAAAAAATGCCCAGCGCCGCGGCCGAGGCTGCCAGGGGCATGACCCAGTAGGGCAAACCCGTCCAGACGATCGGCACGGTAAGCAATGCCGTCCCTGGGAAATAGACGGAGGCGTAGACACGATCCACAACCAGATAAAACGAGTCGAAGAACGGGGCGACGTCGCAGGGGTAGGGAGCCAACCACAGGCGTCCGCGGGCCAGCATCCTCGCCTGAATCAGGTAGGAGTACTCGTCATGATATTTGAGAAACAGGAGTTCGTGATATCGCCAAGCCTGGGACAGCAGAATGGCGGCGCCGACGACGGCGACGATGCCAGCCCACAGGGCGGCACGGCGGGCAAGGTACGCGGCCCCTCCGTCCAGGATCAAATGAGCCCAGCGGCTAGGCCAGATCAGGGCGAAGACGGCAGCGCCGGCCGTCAAGAGGGCTCGGATGTCCCAGCCCGCCTCGGCGGGCGTGGTGGCGAACCAGTGTTGGATTGCGAACGCCACGAGGCCGATGAGGGCCCATTGCCGAACCCGCGAGAATATCATCGAACGCTCGTCCAGCGGAAATGGAACAAGGCCCGAGGGTAGCTCGGGCGGAAATGCGAATCAAGGCAGCATCCCCAGACCCCGGACGTATCGTGGCCTGCCGACTTCAGTCGGCAGGTATCATCGACCACTTCCAGCCCCTTCGAATTCTCCGCGCCCGCCCGCGGGGCGCGGAAGGTAGGGCCACTGAAGGCCGATGAGCAGGGCGGAAGCGAGCACGGCCAAGACGTGGCCCATGTCATTGGGAATGCCGCAACTGCTTGAATATGTCCGACAATTGTCGCGCCGTTCCCATCGGCCGACTTAGCGGATATTCGCCGCGAGATGGGGCGCCTCGGTCGTAGATATAAAACACGCGATCCGGTTGTCTCTGGGCGTAGTATTCAATCAATTTGGCGTTCTGGAGCATGCCCAGATCGTGGGCATGGACGACCATCGCGTCGTCCGGCCAGGCCGTATCGGCGTTGTAAACCGGTTCGTCGTGAAACGAAGAGACGGTTGGATCGAACCGAAACAGGACGACCGCGGGAGTGATGGGCAGGCGTTGCATGTTTTGGTTGATTTGCCTCAGTTCATTGTACAGGTCTAAGCCGGAGACGGCTCGATCATCGTGCCTGCAAATGTTGTGGATCGAGAGCCCCGCAAGGGCCAGAAGCAGGAAGACGCCCACCACCGGCCGAGCACCAGACCACGCCCGTTCCACCGACTCCCACCCCATGAGAACGCACCAGGTCATGGCCGGCATGACGGCCACCATGTAATGGGGTAGAGCGATCGCATACACCGTGTAGGCGGCCAGAAACAGAAGCATCGAGAGCACGATGACCGCTCGACGCATCTCCCACAGGGACACCAGCGCCACAGGAATCAGGATGACGACCAGCGGGGCAGGCAACGTGTCGTAGGCGAGATCCTTGCCGCGTACGTTCCAGTTCGTGATCGCGCTTTTGAAATCGTGTTCGAGGTAAAAGCCGGCGACCCAATTGAACCACTGCTGCTTGGCGGTTTGCGGCGAGTCGATGAGGACTTTGGGGTCCAGTCGGCCAAAACCGATGGGAAAGCCGGGGTATTCTTTTTCAAACACGTACGCTGAAGGAGACATAGTCCACTTACCTGTGACGCCGACGTTCTGCACGGCCTGGAGAGTTAAAAAGGGCGCAGCGCTTAGGAGGATGCAACCCGCTGTGCTCAGCCAGATGGCCGGTCGCTGCCGCCAGAGTTGGATAAGCATGCCGATGCCGACGGCCCCGCAAAAGCAGGTCGCATCCAGTGGACGTGTGATGGCGTACAACCCGGCGGCGGCGCCGATCAACAAGGCCCAGGCGGGCCGCGCGCTTTTCCGCCAGCGGAACCACGCCCAGAACAGGACCATCTGCCACAGCAGCGCCGGGGCCTCGGACAAGAGCATCATCGCTGTCAAGCGGAAATAGGCCAGGCCCAGGAGGATCAGGACAGCCACCAGGCCGCGAACGGCCCCGAACAGTTCCGCGGTGACCAGGTAAAAAATGCCCAGCGCCGCGGCCGAGGCTGCCAGGGGCATGACCCAGTAGGGCAAACCTATCCAGATGATCGGCACGGTGAGCAATGCCGTCCCTGGGAAATAGACCGAGGCATAGACGCGATCCACGATCAGAAAAAACGAGTTGAAGAAGGGTGCGACGTCGCTCGGGTAGGGAGCCAGCCACAGATGCCCGCTGGCCAGCATCCTTGCCTTAATCAGGTAGGAGTACTCGTCATGATATTTCAGGAACAGTTGATCGTGATATCGCCAAGCCTGGGATAGCAGAACGGCGGCGCCGACGATGCCGACGACGCCAGCCCATAGGGCGGGACGGCGGGCCAGAGCCGCAGCCCCTCGGTCCAGGATCAGTTCGGCCCATCGGCTAGGCCAGATCAGGGCGACGCCCGCGGCGACGGTGATCAACGCAATTTGGCCCTGGGGGCTCCTGTGGGCTGTTGTGACGCAGAAGCACTGCCAGATTCCCAAGGCAAGCAAACCGCTGACGGCCAATTGACGAACCCGAAGGTATGTCATCGAGAGCTCGGCCAAAGGGAATGGAACAAGAGCCGAGCGTAGCACCGCCGGAAATGCGAATCAAGGCAGCCGAACGTGGCCCGCGTCATTGGGAATGCCGCAACTGCTTGAATATGTCCGACAATTGTCGCGCCGTTCCCATCGGCCTTAGCGGATTTTCCCCGCGAGAGGTGGCGCCTCGGTCGTAGATATAAAACACGCGATCCGGTTGCCGCTGGGCGTAGTATTCAACCAATGTGAAATCCCGGGGCATGCCCAGATCGCGAGCATGGACGACCCGCGCGTCATCCGGCCAGGCCGTATCGGCGTTGTAAACCGGTTCGTTGTAAAACGTACAGACGGTTGGATCGAAACGAAACAGGACAACCGCTGGAGCGGCTGGCAGCCGTTGCAGATATTGGTTGATTTGCCTCAGTTCACCGAACAGGCCTAAGCCGGGGACGGCTCGAACATCGTTCCTGCAAATATTGTGGATCGAGAGCCCGGCAAGGGCCAGAAGCAGGAAGACGCCCACGGTCGCCCGAGCCCCGTACCACGCCCGTTCCACCGATTCCCATCCCATGAGAACGCACCAGGTCATGGCTGGCATGATGGCCACCACGTAATGCGGCAGATTGATCGGATACACCGTGTACGCCGCGAGAAACAGCAGCATCGAAAGCACGATCACGGCTCGACGCATCTCCCACAGGGACACCAGCGCCACAGGAATCAGGATGACGACCAGCGGGGCAGGCAACGTGTCGTTGGCCAGGTCCTTGCCGCGCACTTTCCAATCAGTCACAGCGCTTTTGAAATCGTGCTTGAGGTAAAAGCCGGCGATCCAATTGAACCATTGCTGCTTGGGGGTTTGCGGCGAGTCGATGAGGATTTTGTCTTCCAGTCGCCCAAAGCCCATGGGGAAGCGGGGGTCTTCCTTGCCGAACGTATACGCTGAGGAAGACATCGTCCACTTACCCATGACGCCGACGTTCTGCACGGCCTGGAGCGTTAGGAAAGGTGCAGCGCCTAGAAGGATGCAACCCGCCGTGCTCAGCCAGATGGCCGGGGACGGCCGCTGTCGCAGGAGTTGGATGAGCATGGCGATGCCGACGGTCCCGCAAACGCAGACCGCATCGAGTGGACGTGTGATGGCGTACAGACCGGCGGCGACGCCGATCAACAACGCCCACAGGGGCCGCGCGCTTTTCCGCCAGCGAAACCACGCCCACAACAGGACCATCTGCCACAGAATCGCCGGGGCCTCGGACAAGAGCATCAGTGCGGTGAAGCGGAAATAGGCCAGGCCCAGGAGCATCAGCACAGCCACCAGGCCGCGCACCGCCCCGAACAGTTCCGCGGTTATCAGATAAAAAAAGGCCAGTGCCGCGGCCGAGGCCAACAGGGGCATGACCCAGTAAGGCAAATCCATCCAGATGATCGGCACGGTGAGCAATGCCGTCCCTGGGAAATAGACGGAGGCATAGACACGATCCACAATCAGATAAAAGGAGTCGAAGAAGGGGGCGATGTCGCTCGGGTAGGGGGCCAGCCACAGATGTCCCTGTGCCAGCATCCTCGCCTGAATCAGGTAGGAGAACTCGTCATTATATTTCAGAAACAGTTGATCCTGATATCGCCAAGCCTGGGACAGCAGAACGGCGGCGCCGACGACGGCGACGATGCCAGCCCACCGGGCCGGACGACGGGCAAGGTACGCGGCCCCTCCGTCCAGGATCCAATCAGCCCAGCGCCTAGGGCAAATGAAGGCAAGTCCCGCCGCGGCGACCGTCAACATCATTTGGCCGTCGGGGTTTCTGTGGGCAATTGTGACCCAGAAGTACTGCCAGATTCCCAAGGCGAGCAAGCCGCTGACGGCCAATTGACGAACCTGAAGGTATCTCATCGAGAGCTCGGCCAACCGGAATGGAACAAAGGCCGAGGGTAGCACCGGCGGAAATGTGAATCAAGGCGGCATCCCCAGCCGCCCGCCACGACCCTATCCATCCAACGCATCCGGTTCGGCCAATCGCCTGCGATTGAAAAATGATTCTGCTCCGGGTCGCGTGTCGAAGAGCAACTCGTCGAGAAAATTTTCCGCCCTGTCCACCAATGTCCCATCCTTTACCCAAGGGAAATATTTGCCCAGCGGAGCGGGGAAATTTGTTTCCTTCTGAAGGGCATGCCAGCCGGCCATCGCGCCGGCGTAGCCGTAATACTTTTCCTTAAACGCGATTTGACTTGGCGTGACGTACGATAGGTGCTGGAAGATCAATCCCGCCGCTTCCGTCTGATCGTGCGTGAACGGATCGGCAAGCCCCACGTTCCGCAGGAGCTTGTCGCCGAAGGGCTCGCAAAGGATCGGCGGCTCATGGGCGAGCCATGTCATCCCCGGCCTGAATCGCCACGTCCGAAGCCATTCCATTCGTGAAACGTTCCCGAAACAATTGCGGGTGGAAATCACCAGTTCAGGCCCGACGAAATTCCAGCACCAATAATGCGCGGCGGTTTTCTGCGGATTGTCCAGAAATAGCTGCCGCCCCTTAGTGAGTTGTTCGGCCGTCCAAAACTCATCGGCATCGATCTGCCAAAGAAGACAATCCCCGCTCCCAGTAATGTTGGCCATCGGCGCGCGGACCATCTCAACCTTGCCGTCCCAGCGAACGCCGATCGGCTTGCGGTAGACGTTGATGCGATCGGGATTTTCCGCGGCGATCTTATCGAGATAGTCGCTGGTGCCGTCGATGCTTCGGCAGGACTTATATTCCGGGGGCACCTGGCCGCCGAATTTGAGGCTCCAATCGGTATCGTGAACCAGATCGGCCACGCCTTCGACGATGTGCCAATGCCAATGGAAGGGAAGTTTTTTGAAAAGGTCGAGGTGATATCGGATGAAGGGCTCGCCATCGAGGACAATCGTCAGAAAGTGGATTGGAAGCGGATCGGCAGGTCCAAAACCCATGAGGGGGATCACTCCTGCTTATTTAGCCCGTTTGCCCGCGCCGGGCGGCGGCATCGCGGGCATCGGCGGCAATGGCTTGTGCCGGCATCGCCCATTCAGCGTCGGCAACCGCAGCATCCAGCGCCGCCCTACGAGCGCATCACCCGCCGCCTATCAGCCCCTCATTATCCGCCGCAGGCGCAGCGCGAACAAGCGGGGGCGAACCCCGATCTAAGGCCCAAACAAGGCCAATTTTCCCGACAGTTCAGCCCGGCAAGCCGATTTAAGCCGGCCAATGCGCGGCCATTAACCCCTTCGACCCTTGAACTCTTGAACCCTTGAACCGTGTAAGCCAATGGAGCCAAAAAGCAGATCCCCTAATGCTGTCACGGAAGTGAAGGTTTTGCTCGGCCGCCAAGCCCCAAACCCATGGCTCGCGGAACCTTGCAGCAAAAATGGCCGATGGGTGCCCAATTCTTTTTTCGAACCTGCGCGCCAGCCAAAAACCGCTTCGCCAATCTCACTTCCAGTTCGGTCCGAGCGCCGGACGATAACGTCGTTATTTAAATAAGCCTGTTTTTCTCGCGGCAAGCGCCTGCCACGCATGGCGATACGTCCGGAAAACGAGTTGCGCGAGGTAAGGGGGGCAATTTGATGGTGAACTGGAGAGCGGGAGACCGCAGTGGGGCATCAGTTGATTTGTTTTGCTCTACTGGTCCACTGTTCTCCTGCTCCAATGCTCTATTGAAATAGCCGCCCCAAATGGGCGCCTATTTCAATACCGATGCATCCCGCACGAGAATGACGAAGTTGGCGGCCGTTCTCTTGACGCGGTAACGGTAGCGGGCGGCCAGCGTGCGGATTAGGCGATCGAAGTTGGACGGATTGTCCGTTTTCAAGACATTTTCGTAGTACTGCTTTTCGATCACCATCACCCCCGGCGGATGCTCCAGGTATTCCTTGAATATGGTTTCCTGGGACCTGAGCAGCAGAGCGGGATACGGCTCCTCGAAAAAGCGCCACCACCAATAGGTGTTGGCCTGCGGCAATGAGGACAAGAACACCACGGCTTCACTGAACTCAGGTCCGTACACCAGGAGGGTGGAGCCGGGCGGCGCGGTCCGATCCACGGTTTCGGCCACGCTCTTGAAAAAGTTGTACGTCGGCGATTTGTGAGCATCGTAGAGCGAGGCGGCCGCGCTGAGCATTCCCGTCAGAAACACGGCGCCGACGATCGTCCACCGGAAGCTCCAGGAGCGGATGAAATCGCGTTGCAGGGCGATGCCCATGTACAGCGCGACGAACGGGAACAAATTGCACCAATAATGCGGGAATTCACGCCTGGGCAGCATGCAATGCGCGATCCCCACGAGCAGTGATCCCGCGACCAGCCACCGGTAGCGTCCAAGCAGACCCAACCCGGCGAACAGAAACAGAAATAGGGGCAGCGGCGTCTGGGCGAAGAGGAACCACAGCTTGATGAGATCACGTCCTCCGCCGGCTTTTGCGTAGCCGAATGGGTACACAAAGACCGTGTAGAAATATCCGTGCAGGTCGCCGATCCACAACACCAAGAGCAGGACCGCGCCCCAGCAGATCAGCCCCGCCAACGCCGCCGCGCCCAGACCCAGGGCCCTGCGCGACCAGGGCTGGCGGGAAAAGGCGACGACCGCCGCGGGCAACACGCCGGCGGGCAGGACGTTCTGGCGGATGTGGAACGCGACCACGGTCAGCACGCCGATCAGCACGCACTGCACGAGCGTGAACGTCCGGTCGCGCAGCATCACGTAAGCCAGGAGCAGCAGCCCGGCTATGCACGGGTTTGCAAAATGCTCCAGCGAAAGCCACTTCCAGTCCCAATACATCAGCGGAGCCAGGGTGACAAAGGCGAAACAGCACAGCCCTGCCGCCAGGTTCCGCCGCAGCACCACGACATAAATCAGCCCTTCGCCCGCGAGCCACAGGCCCAGAAAAAAGCCCATCGCCGGATAGGAGCGCGGCGCGAATAGCTGCGGAACGGCAAAGAGCATCAGACCCAGCGGCGGCTTGTCTTGCCAGGTCTGGACGTACAGGCGTTTTCCGGCCAGCACTTCCTTGGCGAACTGGCCGCCCATGAACGGATCCATGTTCGTGACTTGGTGGGCCTGGTACCGATAGGCAAACGCCAGCGCCACCGTGAAACCTGCGAGGCACGCGACAAGGGCGACGCGTCCCGCCAGGCCCATGGAAGGCTGGGCAAGCCGTGCCGCCGCGTCGTCGTCGGACAAACCACCGATTGCCTGGTCTGTGATCGCCATGGGCCCGCTCGCCTCAAACGCGCGTAGCGTCATAATAACCACCTGGGCGGACGATCAAAACGTTCGCGCCGTACGCCGGGGGAGGGTTGGGGTGGGGGTTGGGGTGGGGCTTCTGGGCCGCACGCGACGAAGGGATTGTTGGGCCGGGCGGCGCGAGTAAAATCGGATGATCGAGCGGCATGGTCCATCTGGTCATCAATACCTATCGCGATGCCCGACCGCAGCGCAACGCGGAATTGGAGGATGCGCTGCTTCGCAACAAGCGGTGTCCGCACATCCGCGTGGTTCACGAGATTCCCGACCCGCCGCGGCTGACCATCCGCCAACTGCTCGCCGAAGCGGTTCGGCGCGTCCAGCCCGACGACGTGGTGATCATCGCCAACACCGATATCTACTTCGACGACACCGCCCGGTGGCTGGAAGTGATTGCCCCTCAGGAATGTTTTGCCCTGTCGCGTTACGAAGGGCATCAGAGCGAGCAGGTCAGCCCCGAGCCCCATCGGAGTCAGGACGCCTGGGTTTTCCGCGGTCTGCCGCCGGACGTTGCCGCCGATTTCACGCTCGGAGCGCACGGATGCGACAATCGTCTCAATCGCCTTCTGCTCGACGCCGGATACGCGGTTTACAACCCGTCTCTGTCGATCAAGGCGCATCACCTTCATATCAGCGGACTACGGCCATCCCCGCCGGAGAACAAAATTCCCGGCCCGTACCATTTCCCCCCGGCCTGCACCATCGATTACATCCAGAGCTGCCACCGCATCCTCGCCGAACATCCCGACCGCGCCGAAGCGCTCAGCCTCGTCGGCGCCAAAGCGTTTGAAACCGGCGATCCCCAGACGGCCGCGATTTTCTTTCGCCGCGCCATTGCCCTGCGGCCGGATCGGGCGATCTATCACCGCAATCTCGGCTTCGCCCTGGCGGCCTCGGAAGAATTTTCATCAGCCGTCGATGCCTATCGCGAAGCGCTGAAACTCGATCCCGCCAACGCCGACGCCTATCACAAAATGGCCGTCGCTCTCCGCAGGCTGGGGAAATGGGACCAGGCCGTCGACGCTTGCCTGCAATCGGTCGCCCTGCGCCCGGATTCTCCGGAAACTTTGAACGGCCTGGGCAATTGCTACATCGCCAAAGCGGATTGGCCCCGCGCCATCGAATGCTTCCAGCAGGCGCTGGCGCTGCAGCCCGACTACGCCGAGGCGCACAGCAACCTGGGTTTTGTCCTGCAATCGCAAAACCGACTGCCCGAGGCGATCGCCGCCTATCGACGCGCCCTCGCCCTGCGTCCGCAATTGGACGTGAGCTGGTGCCATCTCGGCAACGCCCTGGCGGCGGACCTTCAGTGGGATGAGGCCATCGCCGCGTATCAGCGGGCGATCGCCATCCGACCGGATTTTTACGAGGTCTACGTTCGCCTGGCCGACGCCCTGCGGGCCAAGGGAGATTACCCCGCGTCGATCGCCGCTTGCCGCCGCGTGCTCGACGAATGGGTGGACTACGCCGAAGCATCGGATTCCATGGGCCAATCGCTGCTGGCCCTGGGCGATCTCGACGGCGCCCAACTCGCCCACGAGCGGGCCCTGCGGATGCGCCCGGGCTATGCCCCGGCCCTGGCGAACCTGGGCAACGTGTATTACCTGCGAGGCCAATTCGCCGCCGCCGCCGCCGAACAACGCAAGGCGCTGCACATTCAACCCGATCTCGCCGAAGCCCACTGGAATCTGGCCCGCATCCTTCTTTTGCGAGGCGATTTTCAAGAGGGTTTTGCCCAATTCGAATGGCGTAGAAAAGCCGCGGAATTCCGGCCCGGCCTGCCGGAATTCCCCCAACCGACGTGGGACGGCGGCGACCTGGCCGGCCGGACAATCCTGCTGCATGCCGAGCGGGACATCGGCGATACGATCCTCTTCGCCCGTTACCTTCCGCTCGTAGCCCAGCGCGGCGGGAAAATCATCCTGCTCGCTCAACCCTCCATGCAGCGATTGCTGCGCACCATTCCCGGAATCGTTCAATGCCTCACGTTCAAAGATTCCCTGCCGGAATTTGACGTGCATTGCCCGCTCCCCAGCCTCCCGCACGTGATGGCCCTCACCCGGCCCCAGGACGCCCCCTGGCAAGGCCCTTATCTGCATGCGGATGCCCCATCGCAGCAAATGTTTTCCGACCTGTTACAGCGAGCGCAGGGCCGTCTGAAGGTGGGATTGGCCTGCCCGCCGACTGTCCAGCCAGGCGCCAGATCGATTTCCCTTGCCATGCTGGCCGGGCTGGCGAATCCGGGCATTCAATTTTACTGGCTCCAGCCCGCCGAAAATTCACGCCAATCCCCGCCTCCCGCGACGGATTTGAATTTGATCGATCCGACCCAGCGTCTGAAGGACCTGGCGGACGCAGCCGCATTGATCGCACAACTCGATCTGATCGTCAGTGCCGATGGCGCGACGGCGCAATTGGCCGGCGCGTTGGATCGGCCGGTCTGGATGCTCGTGGAAGCGGCCCCCGATTGGAGATGGATGCTGGATCGTAGCGATTCACCGTGGTATCCGAGCCTCCGTCTCTTCCGCCAAAAGCGGCCGGGCGATTGGGCGGAGCCGATCGGCGAGCTGATTGATGCGTTGCAGGGGCAGCAGCAGGGGCAACAGGGGCAGCAGGGTCATCACTGATTGTTTCCTGGTAGCCCAGGGCGATTTAGCGGCGGGGCGCAGCACCGCGGGTTCTCGCGCAGCGCGGCTTCTTATCCGTTTTTAATAGCTGCGGGCGGCAGCCCGCAGACCCCTTGCCGAAAGACACCCGATGATCCGCCAAGCTCAGCCCTCAATTCGAATCGCATACCCTATTCCGCGCCCCCCAATTCGGCATCCCCCGAAAACGAGTTGCAACCCACGGGCCGCTCCTCAACCGTCCTTCAGCCCCGCTTGTCCGACCTCTGCATTACCTCAACGCCGCTTCCTCCTCTCCCCGCCTGTGGTGAGCCCGTCGAACCGCGCCCCGGCATCCAGAACTGAAACGCGTCTCCTTTCTCCTTTCCACTTTCTACTCTCTCGCGCAGCGCCTTTCTCCTTTCTCCCGCTCTACTTTCTCGCGCAGCGCGGCTTCTCCCGTCCGGCGCGTATGATAAATCCCGCAACCGTTGACCCTCGTCAGAGTGGCTTGGAGTTTCGCCGACCCGCTTGAACTTCCGCGCAATTGGCAATGAACAGCGAGAGTCTGTACAAGATATCCACGCTCATGCGCAATTCACCGGAGACCTGCAGGCGACATTGTGCTGCGCGGATTCCAGGGTTGCTCGTGGATTCAGCGGAGTTTCCCCGTACACCATTGCGAGCGACCGGCACCTAGCTCGAGGTGAATTCCATGGAAACGGACGTACGCTACCAAGTGTTCGTCAGTTCGACCTTCCGCGACCTCACAGAGGAACGACGAGAGGTCATGCAATGCCTATTGGATATGGACTGCATCCCCGCAGGTATGGAGCTATTTCCGGCAGCCGACGACACGGCTTGGAAGTTGATCACCCGCGTGATTGACCAGTCCGATTACTATGTGCTCATCATCGGCGGCCGATACGGCTCGATCGACGCATCTGGCATCAGCTACACCGAGCGAGAATACGACTACGCCGTCTCGGTTAAGAGATCCGTACTCCCATTTCTGCACGAGCACCCAGATCAGATTCCGGCGGGGAAGTCAGAAATGGAACCAACCGCCCGGACATGCTTGGAGCGGTTTCGCCAAAAGGTTCAAGATGCACATCATTGTAAGCACTGGAACAGCCCCCATGATCTTGCCGGCAAAGTTTCGCGCTCGCTCATAGCCACAATCAAGGGTGCTCCCGCAATCGGTTGGGTCCGAGGCGACCAAGCCAGGAGGATCGAGGACGTACAACGACTAGCCGATCTCCAGCAAAAAGTTGGCGCCCTCGAACAAGAGAACGCAATTCTCAGCCGGGCTCAGGACGCCGTTCTCGCTAAACGTGTACCAAGGATCGCTACGGAGTATTCCCCGCTTTTTCGCGTATTGAGACTGTATATAGAACTCGTCCCTCCGCCCGAATCGAAAGATTTCAATGGTCAAACACTTCGCGATGCAGTCACGTCATGTGGCGGAGCGTACGAACAGGTCGCCACGCTTGTGGCGGAGTTCGATCGAGCGAAACATCCTGGCGTATACTACACGGCGCTGGACGTTTTGCGGGCTCTCACTCCTCTCCGCACAATACCTAGGACCGTAACTGATGCTACCAAGTGGAAGAACGACGCTAGCACGTTCCTTTCCCTGTGTGAGAATCTGGACGGAATTATTCAGCACGAGAACTGGGGGCCGGAATAATCGGGAATAATCGGGGGAATAATCGGGACGGCTCCGAATTGTGAGGTACCTTCATAATTCAGAGCCGTCCCGATTTATTCGTTCCCATTTATTCGTCCAGAGTTGTCCCGATTTATTCGTCTTAGTAGTTCACTTCTGGGTCCGCTTTTACACTGGCCGAGTAGAACCTCTCGTCCGCTGACTTACAGATGCTGCCCAAATGTCGTATGTTCTCCCAATAAAGTCGAGGCGACACGTAGACCCTGATCGGGGCGAGGAATGCCGCTGGTTCGTTGAAGATCGAATCCTTGAGGTGTGAAACCTCAGTAATCGGAAATTGTTGTCCTGTCCGCTCGTCAACAACAGTCAAGATTCGATTGCCCGCTTTGCCCCAAGGCACGTCAACCAGTACCTCAAATGGGCTAATTTTTGCCGATAGACCCATTTTCTCCTGAAAAGCCGCGATGAAACACTGTCGTAGATCGCCGACATTGTTCCACCTGATCGGAACTAGCGAGCCGTGTACTGAAGTCTGATTTACGATTGTCCAGTACACATTGTGACGCGCGGTAAATTCTTTAGGCACTTCATCGCTGCGCGTGTACCTCGCGATTGGAAGATAAATATCGCTGAACGACGGAGAAGCATGCAGCTTCACGAGCGGCTCAAGTGCAATTTTGGCCGGCATCCGTTTCCCATCCTGAACACTCTCCCGATCTGGCGCGCTGTCCAGCATGGGAACTATTACCTGATTGATTGCCTGTTGTTCGCTTATACAACTCTTCAGCTTCCCCACAAGCGACCGAAGTGCCACTATGTCCTGCCGCACAAATGGGGCGACGAATGCGTGGAACATGGCGATCACGGATCGGATGTGCTCTTCCCAATAAAGGGCCGCTAGCATCTGTTCCTGAACTATCATGAAGCCCTCTACCGCTGGAACACCCGAAAGTGCAACGCCGAGTTTCTTGCTCAGGTCAACTGGTCGCAATGATTGGAAGATTCGCTGAAGATCGAGTCCAAGACCGTAAGTGAGTCCACAGTGGTGGGAATCGCGTCGAAGGTAATCAAGCTTGTCGGTATCGATCGGTCCATCTAGGAGGTCTGACAAAATCGGAACTTTCTTCTCCAGCACCTTTGCAGCTTCATTTGCGTGATTGCTGCCCCAGCCCTTTTCAATCGCGGAGCGCAACTCTTTATCCGTTTCCAACAGGGATAGAGTGTACGCTGAATGCGACACGAGATCCTTAGCTTCGTTTGCATGTTGCGTGTCTGTGAATCGACTTGCGACGTACTGCTCCATCACGTGTGCAAACGGATAGTGTCCAATGTCGTGAATAAGCGCAGCAAGCATGCAGCCTTCGAGGTTTAGGTCCGTAAACAGTTCACGGAAAGCGGGAAGGCTTTCCATTCTTGTCAGTGCCTGCCGCGTGGTTTCCAGCGTACCCAAGGAATGCTCGAATCGGCTGTGGGTTCCTCCAGGAAAATACCATTCGCAAAATGAAAGCTGTTTTGTGAACCTCATGCGCTGCATAATCTTGGTGTTAATCACTTGGAGCACAGGCGATCCAACTTGCACCTGTCCGGTCACAGGCAACGCGATCGCGCCACGCGACCCGTCAGTGTGAATAAACAAACGGTCTGTCGCGTGGATTACGTGCAGAGGATCAGAGACCCCGCGGTAACGCGATCTTGCATCAGACCAGGAGGTGATTCGACCGTTTTCTAGCGCCTGACAAAATTCCAAATAGGCGAGATTCTGATCCGGGCTAGCCCCGTCAAGAAAAGCGTCCGCCATTGTTGCCAACAGGTGACCGAGCGCACGGAAATCGGAAGCCATGAAGGAGTCCATCGCTTCGTGTCGATCCAACTCGTCCCGGATATGCGTCTGTTGTTCAACAGTTTTGAACCTGTAGTCACCTCGCTCTATAGTCAAGGGTGACGAGTCACTTTCTCGGTGGCCAGATCCAAAGTCGATAATTAGTAACCCGTCGCGGTAAACGTGTTCGCTTAGCAGAACGTTGTTAATATGAAGGTCGCAATGAGTGCGACCGGCACTGTGCAGGTATTCCAGTGCGTCGAGAAGCTGCCGCACGATGAAATCGGCTTGGACAATGCGCAATTTCTTTCCGTCCTCTTTGAATTCGCGAAATGTCTGACCGGGGTGGTACGTGCAGATATAGAACGGTTGCGGCGGTAGGAACCCACTCTCGTAAACACGCGGCAAGCAGCGATGGTTCAATGGAGTTAATATTTCGACCTCTTTGCGGAGGGTCTTTATCACGTCGGCCAACTGAGCCTCTCCCGCAATGTCTTGGCGCATTGTTTTCAAGCAATAGAGAGCCCCCGATTGGACGTGTCGAACAGCGTGCGCTACACCCGTCTTTCCCTTTTTGATCTCTACCACGTAGGCATATGCAGAGCCAACTGCATCGGCGATTTGTGAAAGATGTTGGGGCCAGGTCACGGAAGGAAGACTTTCGCGCGTCGCCATAAATACTCCACCTTTGCAGTGACCTGCCCCCCATCTTCGTACCACCTGCTATGCGAGTTTGACCAATTTCTCGCCATCGGGGATGGAAACGGGGGATGGAAAAGGGGGGATGGAAAAAGGGGGGGATGGAAAAGGGGAAATCACTTGATATCGCCATTCCGCCGACCGTTGGGTACCCTCCCATCGTGCCAAGAAATGTTCGAGCGATGAAACCGCGACGCGATCGGGACGTCTGGGTTCCATTTCCCATTGAGAAAACTGTCCACGTCCGGCTCCATTGCCTCGAGCGATTCTCCCGACCGACACGTGCACATTATCCACGGCATGCGCATCGCGAACAAGCGGGCGCAATTCGCGCAACATAGGTCCAAAGTAGGCCCATCTTCCCGACAATTCAGCCCGTCACGCCGATTTAAGAGGCCCGCAGCCCCGATCGAGTTGGCGTTTTTGGCTTGGCGCCCTTCGCAGCTTCGCGGTTCGATCGCCTCCGTAGTTGCCTCTGCTTCTCTTCAAAATCGTTCCAAAATCGAGCCGATCGGCGAAAAGCGAATGAAGCTCTTTCAGATCCTTCCAAATCGCGCCCAAAATCAAAGGGCGATTCGCCCTTTTGGCCGGCTCCGATTGTCCATTTTTTGCCCCGCCAAAAACATAAAACCAATCTCGCGACGCCGTTGCGCCCGACCTGCCAAAACGTGCAATTACAGTTCGAAGCGCGCCCCGGACCCTAAGAATTGTTTTTGAAAAATCGGGAATCTTGCTCGCAATGCTCTGTCGCGCAAGGCGATACGTCAAAACAATCAGGTTGCCTTGGCAAGCGGGGGGGATTTGGGGGTGACGGAGACGACTACGGGGCTTTGGCGTTTGGAGGGGGCCATCGCATCGCGGATGCTGCGGGCGATGCCGGCGGCATCCAACCCCACCTCCGCAAGCTGCTGCTTGCGAGTTGCGTGGGCGATCAGGCGGTCCGGGATGCCCAGTAGCGTCAATCGGCCCGTCGGCAGGCGTTGGCTGACCGCGTGTTCCACCACCGCCGCTCCGAAGCCGTTCTGCAGCGAGTGATCCTCCACGGTGAGCACTGGATGCCCGCTGCGCAGCACGCGGGCGAGCATCGGGCCGTCCAGCGGCTTGCAGAAGCGAGCGTCGATCACTTCCACGGCGATGCCGTCGCTGGCGACTTCCTCCGCGGCCCGCATGACGTTTTCCGCCAGTGCCCCGTAGACGATCACCGTGGCGTCGCTGCCCTCGCGCAGCACCCGGCTGCGGCCGACCTGCCATGGGGCAGTGGCTTCCACACGCAGCGTGGGGTCGATTGTTTCCTCGAAGTTCTGCATCGGCACGTTGTCGCGCGGGTAGCGGAGGGCGCTGACCGTTTCCAGGGACAAAGCCAGGCGCAGGGCGCGATTCAATTCCGCCTCGTCGCTGGGGGCCATCAGGACCATGCCCGGCAGGGGACGCAAAAAGGCTTGGTCCATGAACCCGTGATGCACCGCCCCGTCATCCCCGACGAATCCGGCCCGGTCCATGCAGAAGACCACCGGCAGGTGGTTCAGGGCGATCTCCTGCCAGACCTGGTCGAACGCCCGTTGCATGAAGGTGGAATAAATGGCCGCGAAGGGGCGCAGGCCGGTCTTGGCCATGCCCGCGGCCATGGCCGCCAGGTGGCTCTCGCAGATGCCGGTATCGAAGAACCGACCGGGGATCTCCTTCTCGAATTTCGACAGCCCCGTGCCGTCCGGCATGGCGGCGGTCAGGGCCACCACGCGCGGGTCCTTCTTGGCCAGGGCGATCATTCCATCGGCGTACGCCGCCGTCCACGCTTTGCCCGGGCCTTTGGTGATTTCCACGTGGCAGCCGTTCACCTGGAACGCCGAGGGGCTGTGGAACTTGGTCGGCTCGGCGCAGGCGATCTCGTAGCCGTTGCCCTTGACCGTCTTGACGTGCAGGAGCATCGGCCCTTTGACGTGCTTGATCTCGCCGAGCATGTCGATCAGCCCGGGCAGATCGTGGCCGTCCAGGGGTCCCATGTACTTGATGCCGAGATTTTCGAAGATTTGCCCCGGCCACAGGGCGCTCTTGACGCCTTCGGAAACGTGCCGCCAGACCTGCTCCACCGTATGCCCGACGCTGCTGGGCAGGCGGCCGACCAGCTTTTCCGCAAACCGCTTGGCTTCCCCGTAGGTGGTGCTGACCCGGACGCGTTCCAGGTATTGGCCGAACGCACCCTGGGGCTTGGAGATGCTCATGCCGTTGTCGTTCAGGATGATCAGCAATTGTCGGTGCAGCGTCCCGGCATTATTCAACCCCTCGAACGCCAGGCCGTTCACGATGGATGCATCTCCCACGACCGCCACGACGTTGCCCGGCCTGTTTTGCAATTCCGCCCCCCGGGCCATGCCCACCGCGGTGCTGATGGCGGTGCCCGCATGGCCGACGGCAAACAGGTCATACGGCGATTCCAGCGGGCTGGGGAACCCGCCCACCGAGCCTTTTTTCCGCAGGGTGGGAAACATCCCGGCCCGGCCGGTCAGCATCTTGTGCGGATAGCACTGGTGCCCGACGTCCCACAGCAGCCAGTCCGGTCCCGTGGGGAAGGGGCCAAAGTCGTACACGTAATGCAATGCGATGGTGAGTTCGGCCACGCCAAGGTTGCTGGCCAGGTGCCCCCCGTTCTTGCTGACCGAATCGACGATCCTCTGGCGGATCTCCGCCGCCAACGCGATCAGTTCCTCCATCGAGAGTTTGCGGATGTCGGCGGGGACGTGGATCGAGTCCAGCAAGGCCATGTGATGCGGCTCCTACCCTGACGAAGTAGACCTTTGTACCTTTTTGGGTCGTTGGCGTCCAGGGCTCATTCCCCCCGCAATCTTTTGATTCCACAAGGATTACATGTTTCGCTCGACCACGAACCGTGCCAGCGCCCGCAGGCCTTCGGCGGTGGGACCGAACGCCTCGATGGCCTTCAGGGCGGCGGCCAATTGCCTCTGCGCTTCCCGCTGGCTGGCTTCCAGGCCCAATAACATGGGATAGGTGACCTTGCCCTTGGCCGCGTCCTTGTTGGTTGCTTTTCCGATTTGCTCGGCCGTGGCCGTCTGGTCCAGAATGTCATCGACGATCTGAAACGCCAAACCCAAGTGCCTCCCGTAGGCGTCCAGGGCCGCCAATTTCGCCGGCTCCGCCCCGGCGGTGATCGCACCCATCCGGCACGACGCCCTCAGTAGTGCCCCGGTCTTCATGCGGTGCAGCCGCTGTAAATCCGCCAGCTTGGCCGGCCGCTGCTGCGGATCGATGTCGATCACCTGCCCGCCGATCATCCCCTCCGGCCCGGCGGCCGACGCCAGCTCCCGCACCAACTGCGGCGACACCGCCGCATCGGCATCGCCGGCCAGAATCTCAAACGCCATCGTCGTCATCGCGTCGCCGGCCAGGATGGCGATCGCCTCGCCGTAGACCTTGTGGTTGGTGGGCCGGCCGCGGCGCAGATCGTCATCATCCATTGCCGGCAGATCATCGTGCACTAGGCTGAAGGTGTGGATCAGCTCCATCGCGGCCGCCGCCGCCAGGGCTGATTTCCAGGCCGCCGCGGCTCCCGGCGGCCGGGGCATCCCGCAGGCCTTGGCACATTCCAGGACCAGTGCCGGCCGCAGGCGTTTGCCTCCGGCCATCAGGCTGTACTCGATGGCCTCCAGCAGCCGCGGTGGGGCGGCGGGATACCGCTGCGGCAACCCCTTCAGATAGCCCGTGACCTGCTCGGCGCTGTCTTTCAACAGCGTTGTCGCATCCACCTCCGACGGTGCTGCCGGCAATCCCGCTGGATTCACGCTTGCCTCTTCCCGGGCTGCTTTAACAGCCCGTTGCCACCCTACGAATACCCCCTCGTTTCTCAAGCCGACCCTTCTTCCAGCGGCTCGGACTGAATCCCGCCGTCGGCCGACTTGGACAACAGCTCGATCTGCTTTTGCGCCGCGTTCAGGACGGAGCGGCAATGCTGGATCAAAAACGTCCCGCGCTCGTACCGGGCCAGGCTCTCTTCCAGGGCGACCTGTCCCCCCTCGATGTCCGCAAGGATCTTCTCCAGTTCCGCCAGAGCCTCCTCGAACGAACGCGGCGCAACCTGCTGTTTCTTGGCCATTTGCCGCCATTATACGTCCACGGCCCGCAAATCCAGGCCAGCAAGCCACTTGTTCGACAGGCGTAGGCGGCGGCATAATTCCGGCGTGCAATATTCCGCCCCTTCAAGCGTTATGGAAATGGAAGACCGGAGTTGTCGATGCGAACGCGGTCGGCTGGTCCGATGACAACCCCGGTCCAGGGCGACGACGCGGACCTGGTCCGCCGGTTGCGCGCCGGCGATGCCGCCGCCGGCGACCAGCTCGTCGCCAAGTACTGCCCGGCCCTGCTGGGATATCTGCGGCGCCTGGTCAAGAACGACCATATCGCCGAGGAATTGCACCAGCAGACTTGGGCCGGGGTTCTGGAACATCTGGACCGCTTCGACGTTGCCTCCGGCGCCGGTGGATTCAAGGCGTGGCTGTTTCGCATCGCCACCAACAAGGCCAACGACCACTGGCGGTCCCAGGGACGCGAAACAGCCGCCCTCGACGGCCTGAAGCTGGTCAGCGACGAACTGGCGCCCGACGCCAGCTACGGCGTCGAAAACGCCGAGCAGATGGACAAGTTAACCAAGGCCATCGGCATGCTGCCGGAACTTCAGAGGCAGATCCTCATGTTGCGGTACTACAGCAATCTCAAGTTCATCGAGATCGCCCAGATTCTGGGCTGTCCGTTGAACACCGCCCTGGGGCGAATGCACAAGGCCATGCTCCGGCTCAAACAGGTGATGTCATGAAAGAGAGCCTGCTGGAACAACTCGACACCCAAGCGATCCTTCTGTTGTACCTGGCCGATGAACTACCCGCCCAGGACCGCCGCAGTGTCGAGCAAAGACTGGCCGCCGATCCGGCCCTGGCCCAGCAACTGAAGTCCCTGCGTGATCTGTACGAATCGTGCCGAGAGGCGATGTCAGCCCACGAGGCAGGGCGGCAGGAGGCTCTGGAGGCCGCCGCGTCCCGCGGCGCGTCGCGCCTGATGCATCGCTGGGCCGAGCAGCGCCGCCGCCCGGCGCCCGCCGTCCTGGAAACGGCGCGATCGATTCACTGGCTGCGTTACGGTCTTTCCGCCGCCGCCTTGCTTTTGCTGAGCTGCGGCATTTGGTGGGGCTATCACCGCTCGGCCGTCCAGCCCAGCCCTGCGCCTGCGCCTGTGGCGATGGTGGAGGATTCAGACGAACAACTGGCCCTGGTCCTGGACTCCATGGATGCCTCGGCCGCCGACGACTCCTCCGATCGCCAGATTGCCACGACCATCGCCAAAGCCGACGAGACGGACCTGAGCGTCGATGCCATGGTGGATTTGCCTCCGGTGAACAACTGATGCCGGAGGATCGAAAGTGGATGGTGAAAGAATGAAAACCTTGAAATGGGCGGCGTGTTTGATCCTGGCCTGGCCCCTGGTGGCGCGGGCCCAACTGCCGGCGACCCGCCCGACGCCCGCCGGTCAAATCCTCTCGCGCCCAGGTGGCATGCTACGCGGCGAATGGGATGAGATGATGAGCTTCCTGGCCGCCAATTCCCCCAACCGCGCCCGCGTCCTCAGCCAGATCGACGTGTGGAACAACTACCCCGTCATCGCCCGCGGCGAAGTCCTCCGCAAATGGCGCAACTACAAATTCGTCAGCGAACATTTCCCCGAGGCGGCCCCCCTGCGCATCCAAAAATTCCGCGTTGAGGATGATCTGTTCGGCCTGGAATTGCAGGTCCGCGCCGATCCCTCGCAACTGCAGGACGTGCGGCCCCAGGTCCGCACCAAGGAGGCCGAGCTGGTCCAACTGGCCGACCAAGAGCATCAACTCCGAATCCAAAAGCTTGAAAAGCTGCTGGCCCAGGAAAGGCAGAAGCTGGCTGATGAACAGAGCCAGCAGGAGAAGCTGATCGACCAGCGGACGGACAAGATGATGCAGCGGCTGGGCCGCGTCGTGGCCAAGGCGGCGGCGGCAACGCGCCCATCCGGCGGCGAGCCCACGAATTGACGACGAAAGGCAACCGCAGAGACGCAGAGACGCAGAGATGCAGAGACAGCCGCAGAGATGAAATCAAAAATCAATCAGTTGTTTTCTCTGCGGCGCTCTGTGCGCCTCAGCGTCTCCGCGGTTGCATTTGTCTTAGCGCTCTAACGACAAAACGGCCGGGGCTTCCCTCCGGATCGCCCCGGCCGTCGTGCGACTCGATCGGCCCGCTCGCTACGGCCTTTGCGCCGCAGCGGCGGACCGTCTGATGCTCAGTACACCACCGCCACCGCGTCCTCAATCGCCTCGATCACCTGCCGGACGTGGAACGGCTTTTTCAAGAATCCGTCGAACCCGCCGGCCAGCAGCCCCTTGGACTCCTCCTCCGTCATCTTGCCGCTCATCGCGATCACCTTGGTGAGCTGCAGGTCCGGATTGGCCTTCACCTGCTTGGCCACTTCGCGGCCGTCGACGTCGCGCAGGTGCATGTCCAGCAGAATCACGTGCGGACGGAATTTCTCCGCGGTGATCCCCGCGGCAAAGCCGCTCTTGGCCACCTCCACCTCGTACTTCGCTTCATCCTCCAGAATCTTCTCCAGGACCTCGACGATGTCCTGCTCCTCGTCGACGATCATCACGCGCGTGCAGCCGGTCATCAGACCGTTGAGCGGCATGCCGTGCATCTTCATGAAGCGAATGAGTTGATTCAGCGGAATGCGGCGGTCCTTGCTGCCGGGAATCCGATACCCGTGCAACGCGCCGCTGTCGAACCACTTGCTCACCGTCCGCGGCGCCACGTTGCAGATCTTGGCCACCTCGCCGGTGGTCAGTACGTCTTTGATCTTGGTCGCGTTCATTGCATTTTCTCCTCTCCTGCAGATCCCCTCACCCAGTCGCAGTGCCGCATGCCGCCTCCGCGGATTCGGCGATGCGCAGTAATCAATTTCTTTATCGACTGACCACCTGGAAGCTTTAGACCAAATGCGCAAGCTCTGGCGACGCGACGGAAAAAGCTGAAAAATCAGGGCTTATCGGTACAAAAAACGCGGCTGCTCACGCCGAGGACTGATAACCGCAACGTCCGCAAACGGCGCCGGGCCCTTACTGGCCACTTTATCGGCCGCGCCTTATGCTGTGCCGCCCAGGAGATTCTCATCATGAAAATCGCAGTCATGCCCGGCGACGGCGTCGGAAAAGAAGTCGTCCCCGCCGCCCTGGTCGTCCTCAAGGAAGTCGCGCGAAAATTCGGCTTCCGATACACCACCGATCATTACCCCTTCGGCGGCGAGCACTACCTCAAAACCGGCCAGCTTCTGCCCGACTCCGCCCTCAAGGAACTGGCCGCGCATGACGCGATCCTCTTTGGCGCCGTCGGCGTCGATCCACGCGGATCACAGCAAATCCCCCAGGGAATCCTCGAATCGGACATCCTGCTCAAGATGCGATTCGATCTGGACCAGTACGCCAACCTTCGCCCCACGCGATTGCTCCCCGGCGTTCCCACGCCCCTGAAAAACGCCGGGCCCGATGACATCGACATGATCATCGTGCGCGAGAACACCGAGGGCCTGTACTGCGGCAACGGCGGATTCCTGTACAAACACACGCCTCACGAGGTGGCCAACCAGATCGAGGTGGCCACACGCCGCGGCGTCGAACGCTGCATCCGCTTCGCCTTCGACTACGCCAAGCAGTTCGGACGAAAGAAGGTGACGCTGGTGGCCAAGACCAACGTCCTGCGCTTCGCCCACAACCTTTGGCTGCGTGCGTTTGAGGAAATCAAAACCGATTACCCCGGCCTCGAGACCGATTACCACCACGTCGACGCCTGCACGATGTACATGGTGACCAAGCCCAAGATTTACGACGTGATCGTGACGACCAACATGTTCGGCGACATCATCACGGACTTAGGCGCCGCGATTCAAGGCGGCATGGGCATGGCCGCCAGCGGCAATTTGAATCCGACGCGCCAGGCCGCCAGCATGTTCGAGCCGGTGCACGGCAGCGCCCCCGACATCGCCGGGAAAAATTGGGCCAACCCCATCGCGACGTTCTTATCGTTGGCGATGATGCTGGATTTTCTGAAGCAGTCCAAGGCCGCCGCGGCCGTTAATCAAGCCATCCGCCAGGTGGTTGCCGATCCGAAGAATCACACACGCGACCTCGGCGGCACGGCGACGACGACGGCTGTCACCGAAGCCATTTGCGCAGCGATCTAGAGACGAAATCGCGGAAGTCGGGGGCGGGGAGAACCATATCAGGCCCCAAAAGGTTCTCCCCGCCCCCGACAACCCCCACCCCGTTCCTTTTCCCCTCAACCGTCCACAGGGACGTGAATCCACGCGATTCTCGATTCGGGCATCATTTGTTTCCGTGGTGGACGGCTTGAGGGCAAGCGCGCATTGCATCGGGGTTTGCTATTATCCCCGCGCGAATTGAAGGACGGACTCGGCCAAGGACGCCGCCAGAGGGATGATTACCCTCCCGGCGAACATGAACACAAGGAGGAACAACACCATCAGGCCGCCGGTCATACTCAAGCCGGACATCAGCCGCGAATAAGCGCCGCTGAAATTCGCCGCGATGCGCGATCCATCCAGCGGCGGAATCGGAATCAGATTGAAAATCGCCAGCATAAAATTCGTCGTGCCGAAGACCCGCAGCAAATATTGCAGGTTGGCCAGCGGTATGCTCAGTTCATCGCCGCTGCGCAGGTCCAGGCGTTGCCAAACGCCCAGCGACACGAGGGCGGCCAGGGCGAGCAGAACGTTCGCGGCCGGTCCGGCGGCGGCGACCAGGGCAGGGCTAAAACGACCGCGCAATCGCCGTGGGTCCACCGGCATCGAGCCCCAGGCGATTCCCGCCAGCAGCAGGCAGATCACGGAAAAAAGTCCCATGTGCACGGCTGGATTGAGCGTCATGTGGCCGCTTTCGATCGGCGTGCGATCCCCCAGCCCAATCGCCACCACGCCGTGGGCCAACTCGTGCAGGCAAATGCTCACGATCACCGTGACGATCACAGCCAGGAAAAATCGCAGGTCGCTGCTCGCGTAATGGATGAACATGCGCGGGCATTATACCCAGCATTGAGGCGGGCGAGGCTTTGCCTACAATCTAGCGGCGAGAAAAGGAAAACTCCTCGATGGCCGAGAAATTGGTGATCATCGGCTCCGGCCCGGCGGCGTGGACTTGCGCCCTTTACGCCGCGCGGGCCAACCTCAGCCCGGTCGTTTACGAAGGCGCCATCAGCGAGGAAAACCGCGTCCGCGGGACACTGCCCCTGGGGCAGCTCAATCTTACGACGGACGTCGAAAATTACCCCGGATTTCCCAAGGGAGTCCCCGGCCCGGAGCTGATGGAAGCGATGCGCGAGCAGGCCATCCGATTCGCCGCGCGCGTCGTGACCGAAGACATCCTTGACGTGGACCTGTCGCGTCGGCCGTTTACGGTCAAGGATTCCGCCGGTGCTTCGACGCAGGCGCACGCCCTGGTGATCGCCACGGGGGCCAGCGCCAACTATCTCGGCCTGGAATCGGAAAGCCGATTCAAAAATTTCGGCGTCTCGGCTTGCGCGGTCTGCGACGGGGCGCTGCCGCGGTTTCGCAGCAAACCCCTGGTGGTCGTCGGCGGGGGCGACTCGGCGGCGGAAGAGGCTAATCATTTGAGCAAGTTCGCTGGCACGGTGATGCTGGTCCATCGCCGCGACAAGCTGCGTGCATGCTCCATTATGGCCCAACGGCTGCTGAGCAATCCGAAGGTGAAGCCCATTTGGAACAGCGTGGTGGAAGAGGTCTTGGGCGATGACGAGCGCGGCGTCACGGGCGTGCGGGTCAAGAATCTCAAGACCGGCGACACCAGCACGCTCGAGGCCGCGGGAGTGTTCGTCGCCATCGGCCACACGCCTAACACCGCTTTTTTGCGCGGGCAGGTGCAACTCGATCCCCAGGGGTTCATCATCCTGAAAGACCCCTTCCGCAGCGCGACAAGCGTCGACGGGGTTTTTGCCGCCGGGGACGTGGCCGATCCGGTTTACAAGCAGGCCGTCACCGCCGCCGCCATGGGCTGCAAGGCCGCCCTCGACGCTGAACGCTGGCTGGTGGAAAAGCAAATCCATTGAAATTCAAAATGCAACCGCAGAGACACAGAGACGCAGAGGAAGCCGCAGAGACAAAACCAAATGAATGTATTTTTGTTTTCTCCGCGGTACTCGGCATCCTCTGCGCCTCTGCGGTTGCATTTGGTAGCGCAACTCGACCGGCGACACAGCCGTCGCCGATCCCTTTAACGCAGAATACGCCGCCGATCACCGAGCCGGCGGACGTGGCGGCGATCAAGCTGGGCAAAGACGGCAACGTCTCGGCCGAATTTCTCAACAAGCACCAATCGTTTCTTGGGCGGCGGTCGCAAGGGCCGATCCGGGTGCTTTTTCTGGGCGATTCCATCACCGACTTCTGGCGCTGGCCCGGGCCCAATGGGGGAAAGGAAATCTGGGACCGGCGCTACGCCATGCTGGATGCCGCCAACTTCGGCATGAGCGGCGACAGAACCCAGCACGTGCTGTGGCGCATCGCCAACGGCGAGCTGGATGGCATTCATCCCCAAGTCGTCGTGCTCCTGATCGGAGCCAACAATCTCGCCTATCCACTGGACGAGATCGAGCGTGGCCAGAAAAAGATCATCGATCAAATCCATCAGAAGCTGCCGGACACGAAGTTGCTGCTGATGGGAGTCTTCCCGCGCGGCGGCGATCCCCAGTCCGTCGCGATGGATGCGAAGATGGAAATGACGGTTGCCGCGATGCGGGAGAAAATCAAAGCGGACAACCAATTCCTGGCCGGTCTCGGCGACGGTGACAAGACGCGTTTCCTTGACGTGGGCGACAAGTTCCTCGATTCCGACGGCAAAATCCCCACGGACATCATGCCTGATGGGCTGCATCTCGACGCCAGGGGATATCAGATCTGGGCCGATGCGATGCAGCCGCTGCTGGATGAAATGCTGAAGTAGGAATTCAATCAATGCAACCGCAGAGACGCAGAGACGCAGAGAGAACCGCCGAGACAAAACCAAATAAATGCATTTTTGTTTTCTCTGCGGCTGTCTCCGCGTCTCTGCGTCTCTGCGGTTGCCTTTGGCGATCGCATGGGTGAAAAACGCTACACGTATCCGCGATCGTGCCGTTTGTCGGGCAAGCGGGCGTTCGCCGCCGTCTATGCCGCGGGGGCCAAGCAGGCGCGCGGGCCGCTGGCGGTGTTTTCGGCGCCCAGTTCGCTGTCGCATTGCCGCTGGGGACTGAGCGTTGGACGCAGCGTCGGCACGGCCGTGCGGCGCAACCGCATCAAGCGATTGCTGCGCGAATCGATCCGCCTGCTTCAGCACGATCTGCCGCGGGGATATGACGTCATCATCGTCGTGCGGCCGCACGAGCCGATGATCCTGGCCGAGTATCAACGGCTGCTCTCCGGCCTGATGGTCCAATCGCACGCGGCTTGGGATAAAATGTCGTGATGCGATGGGTGCTGGTGCACATGGTCCTGCTGTATCGAGCCACGCTGGGGCGGCTTTTGGGCGGGCAGTGCCGATACACCCCCTCGTGCAGCCAATACGCCATGGACGCGATCGACAAATACGGGCCGCTGCGCGGCTCGCTCAAGGCCGTCGGCCGAATCTGCCGCTGCCATCCCTGGGGCGGCTGCGGATACGATCCGGCCTAAATCAGTAAAGGCTTGAGTCGATTGAATCGCCTCATCACGCGCAACCGCGATTTCAGCTCGATCAGCAGATTGCCGAAGCGATCCGCCCGCAGCGACAAATGTCTTCGCCGCTCGGAACAGAGCGATTGCACGATGTCCGCCATGGATTTACTGGAACGGATCGATCGACGTGCTGAGATTCTCAAAGCGCGTGGTTTTGGTCAGGAACGTCAGCTTGATCGTGCCGGTGGGGCCGTTGCGCTGCTTGGCGATGATGATTTCGGCGATGTTGTCGGGCACAAAGTCCGGCTCGCTCATTTTGTAATAATCCTCGCGGTGCAAAAGCATGATCACATCCGCATCCTGCTCGATGCTGCCGGATTCGCGCAGGTCGCTCATGCGCGGCCGGTGTCCTTCGCGGCCCTCGGTTTGGCGGTTGAGCTGCGAGAGGCAGATGACCGGGATATTCAGCTCGCGGGCCACGCTCTTGACCGCCCGGGAGATTTCGCTGATTTGCTGCTGGCGGTTCTCCGGCCCGGGGTTGTCCATGAGCTGCATGTAATCAATCATGAGGCATTTGATGTCGTGCTGGAGCTTCAAGCGCCGGGCCTTGGCGCGCAGTTCCAGGGGCGTGAGGCCGGGCGAATCGTCGACCCAAATGGGCGCCTTGGCCAATTCGCCGACGATGGTGGCCAGCTTGGTGTATTCCTGGCTGTTGAGCATGCCTTTGCGCAGCTTGTGGGCGTCGATCTGCCCGCGGCTGCAGAGCATGCGCTGGGCGAGCTGCTGCTTGCTCATTTCCAGGGAGAAGATGGCGGCGGGCAGGCGCTGATCGGCGGCCACGTGCTCGATCACGTTTAGGGCGAATGCGGTTTTGCCCATGGACGGCCTGGCGGCCACGATGACCATCTCCCCTTTTTGCAGGCCGTTGAGCATGTCATCCAACTCGTGGAATCCGCTTTCCAGGCCGCGCTGGCCGCGGTTCTCGATCATCTCGAAAACCTCGTGCAACACGTGCTCCAACGGTTCCACGGCGTTGCTGACTTTTTTCTCGGCGATGGCGAAGATGCGTTTCTCGGCCTTGTCCAGAATCAGATCCGCCTGCTCGTGGGGGGCGTAGGCGTCGCGGAGACAGTCGTTGCTGGCGGCGATCAATTGCCGCAGCAGGGCCTTTTCGCGCACGATCTCCGCGTAGTGGGCGCCGTGCGCCGCCGACGGGATCGTCCCCAGAATTTGCGCCAGATACCCCTTGCCCCCGATTTCCTCCAGAAGCTGCCGCTTGGCCAGCTCCTCGTACAGAATCACCGCGTCGATGGGGCGGTTCTGTTCGTACAGCTTGATGAGGACGTCGAAGATGATCTGGTGATCGGCCTGGTAGAACGAATCGCGATCGATCAGGGGAATGATTTGCCCGACCATTTCCCGGTCGAGCATCATCGACGCCAGCAGGCACATCTCCGCTTCGATCGAGTGCGGCGGCAGGCGATCGAACTGACTGGCCACCGCCGAATCCATCAACTGGGTCATCGCAGGCTTCCCTTCCTGGACAAAACTTGTCCAAACATTATGCGAACCTATCCGCCGGCATGCAACGCTGATTTGCCGTGGGGCTGGAAGAATAATGACAAGAGCCGCGGGCCGGTTGGTTTTTTTCTTCCCCGGTCAGCTTCTGCACCCCTTATTAACAGGAGCTGTCGCCGCCGATGAGCCGGTCCAGAGCGTCGATGACCGGGCGCTGGGTCGTCACCCACCACAACTGCTTGTGATGGTGCACGGTGCAGACCGTACCCCGCCGCGGAAACGCAATGCAAAAATCGCTGACCAGCAGCCTCTGTAGCAATCGCTCGAGCACTTGGCGCAATGGCGCCGCCGGCGGCGAGAACTCGATGGCTGCCGCATCCGTCTTTTGGGCAAGAAGCTCGGGGTCCAATCCGATGCTTTGGATCAACTCGGCCAGCCAATCTCCGTTGCCATGGCGCAGCTCGAACGACCAATGGGCCGCCGGCATCAGCCACGCCTCGCCCGGCAGGTCGTGCTCCCACGCGCGGGCGGCCAGCTCGGCAAGCGTCCGCTCGTAGGGCACAGCGACGGCTCGGATCACGTCCTGCATCGACCGGCGAATGCTCGGATCGGGCGGTCCGATCCATCCGCGCACGAAGGTTTTGGCTTCCGGGGCGAACCCAAACGATCCACCATTGGGATAATGGCAACGCAGCCCCTGGGCGGTCAGCCGTTGTAGGACCGTCTGATATTCAATGATCCGCGCCATGCCGATCTTCCGGATGTTTTGGCGGGCATAGTATCCATGGAAGCGTACGATTGACACGCGATGGAGATCGGTTAAAAACATTTGTTTACGGTGGTCGTAGCTCAGTTGGCAGAGCACAAGGTTGTGGTCCTTGGGGTCGCGGGTTCGAGCCCCGTCGACCACCCTTTTCTTCCGGGCCGGCGCGCTGTTCCTGCTACACGCCCGACGCGCCAGGCAGGATCGTCATGCGATTTAACTTATTTGACCATCCCATCGTCGCCATGGCTGCGGATCGCCTGACGGGCTATTGGAGCTGGACGGAGCATGTCCCGTTTGCATTTCTTCTGATCGACCTGCTGCGGCCCAGGATGGTGGTCGAGCTGGGCACGCACTCGGGTACGTCCTATTGCGCGTTCTGCCAGGCGGTCCAGAAGCTGCAATTGCCGACGCGCTGCCATGCCATCGATACGTGGAAGGGGGACCCGCACACCGGCTTGTACGACGCGGCGATTCTGGATGCCCTGCGCGCCTATCACGATCCTCGATACGCTTCGTTTTCCCAGCTCTTGCAATCGAGCTTCGACCAGGCGGTGGATCGATTTGCCGACGGCGGCATCGACCTGCTGCACATCGACGGCTTGCACACGTACGAGGCCGTGCGTCACGACTACGGCCAATGGCTTGGCAAAGTGAGCGACGCGGGCGTGATCCTCATACACGATACATTTGAAAAGCGATTGGATTTCGGCGTCTTCAAGCTCTGGGCCGAAGTGGAAGACCAGTTCCCCAGCTTCCAGTTTCATCACGGGCACGGGCTGGGCGTCCTGGGGGTGGGGAAGCATCTGCCGCCGGCATTCCTGGAGTTTCTGGATGAGGCCCGCCGGGCGCCTGAAGGTGTGCGGGAGGTCTTTGCCGCATTGGGACGCGCCAACTCGGCATGGTGTCAACTGCGCTTGGCCGCTGGCCGGTTGTTCGACCAGCAGGCCGGCATCAACGCGTACAAGCGTCAGATCGGCGAAATGGCCGATCCGCAATGGCAGGACTTTTCTTCGGCGCTGTCCCGGCCGCTGGCCTACGTCAATTATACGATCGACCAAGTCGGCGCGCTGGTCCGTCATGCCGCGGACCTGGCTCGCCGCGCGGGGGCGTCAAAGTGAAGACATGCTGACCAAGCGAATCATTCCCTGTCTGGACGTGGATCGCGGGCGCGTGGTCAAGGGAGTGAAGTTTTTCGATCACGTGGATGCCGGCGACCCGGTCGCCCTGGCCCGCAAATACCAGGACGACGGAGCGGATGAGCTGGTGTTCTACGACATCTCCGCCAGCCACGAGGGGCGGCAGATCATGGCCGATCTGGTGGCCAAGGTGATGGACCAGATTTTCATGCCCCTGACCGTCGGCGGGGGGATTCGCACGCTCGAGGACGCCACGCGCTTGATCCAGGCCGGCGCGGAAAAGGTGAGCGTGAATTCGGCCGCGGTGAAGAACCCGCAGTTGATCGCCGAGGTGGCCCGCAAGTTCGGCCGCTGCGCCACGGTGCTGGGATTGGATGCCAACCGCGTGCGCGGGGCCGACGGCCGCGAGGCCTGGGAAGTGTTCATCAACGGCGGCCGCGTGCCGACCGGCGTGCGCGTGATGGATTGGATCAAGCAAGCCGAGAGCCTGGGTGCCGGCGAGATCGTGCTGAACGTCATGAACGCGGACGGCACTACCGTCGGCTACGACATCGAGATGACGGCGGCGGTGAGCGACGCGGTGAAGATTCCCGTCGTCGCCAGCGGCGGAGCGGGCAATCCGCAGCACCTGCTGGACGTATTGACCGCCGGCCACGCCGATGCCGCCCTGGCCGCCAGCATTTTTCACTTCGGGACGTACTCGGTTGGCCAAGTCAAGCAATTCCTGGCCGAGCACGGCGTGAGCGTGCGGCTTTGCTGACGGAAATATGCTCCCCATCGTTCCCACACCCGATGGAACTGCATCATACACAATCAGGTTATCGCTGCGCGTTGGCGGTCGAGGCGAAGCTTAAACTTGGGTGCGAACGCTTCAATCTCCATCCGACCCCACTGGGCCCGTTCTTTGTCTTCCTCCGCAGAGAGAAAGACGATGAACCTTTCGACTTGCTGCACGACCTCATACAGTCCGCTTGGCGTTTGTGACAGTTCGTTCGCCAACAAATCAGGCATAACTGTGTCTTGCAGAACGCATTGAAGGTAGCCAATATCATAAATGAGCCATTCAAGATAATAGGCACCGGCCGATGTGACGCGCACATTGTCACTTTGCTTGATGTCGTCAAGGCCCCTATAGGTATCGTCCGGAAGTCGTTCGTCCTTGTCCTCCAGTTCAGCAAGAGCAAACTCGCCCGTCATTAAGGACCAGGCCGAGGTCTCAAAAGCGCGACCCTCGATTCCATTGCTGACTGCACGGTCGTACCAGTCGCTCCACCTCACATAATTCTCTCCAAGGGGACCGGGTTGCGCCCGCCTCAACAGCTCAAGAACATAGAGCTTGGTAAAATAGAAGTGGCCCTAATGGCATCAACTTAAGCGTAACTCCGCGCCAGAACTGTATTTACAGCATTTGCGCAAGACGTGACCTCCTGTCAGAATGGTGGTGTCTAAATCACCCACCAACAGGAGGCCACGGATG